>Ga0181389_1000037_pt1 | contig 42462 bp, 42 predicted proteins | sample 12SPOviralmetaG_FD_130121 | JGI IMG/M metagenome (GOLD analysis project Ga0181389, IMG submission 130121) | Marine viral communities from the oligotrophic San Pedro Time Series (SPOT) site, San Pedro Channel, CA, USA - 12 SPOT_SRF_2010-06-29 | ecosystem: Environmental > Aquatic > Marine > Strait...
GAGCACGCGGAGGCACGAGCACGAGGAGGCACGAGCACGAGGAGGCACGAGCACGAGGAGGCACGAGCACGAGGAGGCACGAGCACGAGGAGGCACGAGCACGAGGAGGCACGAGCACGGAGGTTGGGTTGGTTTGGGCCAGCGCCAGCCCGAAAGCCAGCGCCAGCCCGTGTCCAGTTAACCAACCATTGACACAAATTCTCTAGTCGAGGTTTCCTGCGGCGGTTGCAACGTCGGCAAGAATGTCGCCAACGCTGGTTTCGGGCTCCCGGGGCTCCCGGGGCTCCCGGGGAACAGCCGGGGCAACCCGGGCTCCCGGGGATTGCAACTTTGCAACGTCCTTCGGATCGGTAACGCGAACGCCGTTGATCTGCACTTCGTCATACTTGGCGAGGTCGGCGCGGATCTGCTCGGGCGTCACCGGCCGAATGGGGCGGTGGTAGTTTTTGATGCGGCGAGGCTTGGCCAGCACTTCGTCAGACTCGCGAATGACTGCGGGGGTAATAAACACGGCGCTCGGGTCGAGCCCGTCATCGCGACGGATGTAGTGCATAAGCGTGCCGCTTACTGGGTGAACGCTGGAGCGCACAAGCTTGCCCGAAACGTAGGGCGTGCCGTCGGCTTGATAGGCGACTACGCGAGCGCCTACGGGGGGGATGGATTTGGGATCTTGTTTCATCGGGTGTTGTGTTGGTTGGATTAATCAAGGTTATCTGGATGAACGTCGTGCTCGTCGCCGTTGCAGTCGATGCAAACGTAGTCTCCGGTGTCGGGGTCGCGCTCTTCGACTACAGCCCACAGATTTCCGTGGATGAGTACGTGGTCTCCTTTGCGCCACTCAGGGGCCAAAAGCAATGGGGTTCCGAAAGCCGGACACCTTTGGTAATATTTTGTGGATATTGCGTCCCGTTCCTTTTGATCTTTTGCCGTTATAAAACCTTTTTGCATATGTTCTGCGTTGATGGTTTTGATTCTTTCTACTTCTGCGAGAGTTCCGAAAGATTGCGCAAGTCTCAAAGCGAGTTCGCCATGCTGGTTGGTCGCTTCTAATTCGTCGCGCTCTTTTTTAGTTATATTCATAAGCTTGGTTGATTGCGCCAGCCCGTCCCCCTCGCTACAGGCGAGAGGGCGGGTCGGCGGTTGGGTGTTGGGTTAGTCGAGGTTTCCGGCGGCGGTTGCAACGTCGGCAAGAATGTCGCCAACGCTGGTTTCGGGTGCTGGTGCTGGCACTGGTGCTGGTGCTGGCACGTCGGCAACGGCGGCGGCACGGGCGTTGCAAAGCGAAAGCCATGCACCGGCAACGCTAAGTTTTCGGCGAGAGCCACCGAACAAAACAGAGCGGTCGCTGACTGCAACGATGGAGCGCAACTGAGGGAGGGTCTCACCGTGGCGGGGTGATGCCTCCGGATCGCCAGCGGCCCACGGTCGCACTTGCGAAAGCGGGGCGTATTGAACGCCGTGGTCGGTCTCGATCTTGGCGCTGGTAACGTAGCCAGCGGGATCTTGAACGGGTGCAAGGCGTAGGACGTAGCCAGCGGCCTCGGGTGTTCCATCGGTGCCAAGCACCGTTACTTTTTGGTTGGGTCGTATGTTCATAGGTTGGTTGTGGTATAGGTAGAATGATTCTGTATCGTTGTCAAATGAAACTTAAACACGGCAAGCGCCAAGCACTTCGGCCTCTCCTACCCACGGGAGGGCAAGCAACTGATTTCGAACGCTCGCAATCTGGCCGTGGCTCAGCCAATGTTGGTCGCCTCGGGTGCTGTAGCCAATCACGGTTAGCCGTTGCAACGGCTGGCCGATGGCTGGCTGGCGGTAGGTGGCTTTCATGTCGACAGCTTCGAACGCTAGTCGAATCGGATCTTCGACTCGCGCTAAGGCTGCTTTGTCTATGATTGCAAAGCAAGGTTGGGCGGGGAAGATGTTCACTTGGATTTCGGTATAGCGGTTGTTTTTGATGTTCATAATTTGAGGTTGGTTGGTGTTGGGTGTTGGGTCATCGGGTGACTATTTTTCGAGGCGCTTTGAATTGATGTAGATGGTCATGCGTCCGGTGCCGGTGATGGTAGCGCGGCCGCTTCCAGTGGGTGGCTCCGGATCGGGCTCGGGAGTGGGCTCGGGCACGTCGCCTTGTGAGCCAGCATCGTCGCCTAGCACGTTGGTAAATCCGCCCACGTTTCCGCCAAACTCCTTCACCCAGCGTTGCAACAGCGAAAGCATGACGCGCCATGAGTCGGCGTTGGTCTCAAGCTTTGCAAGCTTGGCGAAATATCTTTTGCGGATTGTGAGGAACATCCACCGTTGATTCTTACGGATGCAAGCTTTCTCCAGCGCCTTCATGCCTTCGCGGTTGTTCTCAAGCATCTTCATATCGTAGAGGATCGCGGTTGGCTGAAAGTTTTCGTAGCTTGGCTCGGCCGCGATTGACTCTTGCCATTTTGTCCAGTTAAAGCGGGAAAGGCCGTAGCGGCTGCGGCGTTGCAATCCTTCCAGCCGAACGTCTTCGAACAGATTGAACAGGCGAAACGGGATCTTGTGGTTGGCAAGGTCGGTCATTGCGCTTGCACGTCCGGCCTCGTAGTCGCCACCGCCCACAAGGGCGAACATGTTGACGGTCTCGATGGCGTGGCCGTATTCATGCCAGAGCACGCGCTTGTAGAACTCGGTAACGCTGGCCTTGGAGTGGTCGATGCAACGGATGATCTTGCTGCCGAAAGCAAGTCGGCTGCTTGCAACGCCGTCCACATCGGTTACGCAATGGCTGGCGGTGCCTTGCTCTTCGTCGTGCTCAAGAACGATTGGGAATTTAGAATGCTCGCAAGCATGGGGATCAATGCGGGTGTCGTGGCAATGTTGCAACGATTTCCAAACTGATTTGGTAAGTGATTTAGGTTGGCTCATTGGTTGGTTGGGTTGGGTTGCCAACCCCCTTGCGGGGGGTTAGCTGGCGAAGTATTCGCGCTTGATGTTCTTCACTGCGGCAGTCACGGCGGCGGCTGCGTCGGCGATGGTCTCGGGGCACTCCTTGCCAAAGTAAACTTCGGGGCGGCGGGTCTCGTCGGTGATCATCTCGGAAACTCCGTAGCCACCGTTGGGCACGCCGAACGCTTTGCGGAAAGCGTTGCAATGCAATTCTTTCCAAGCGAATTGCAACCGGCGAAAAGAGGCGGGATGGGCGGTAAAGAACGCCAGCCCGTTGGAGTCCAGCGGATAACGCTCGTCGCATACGACAATCTCAGTCGTGCAAACAACGTCCTTGTCACCGTGAGTGCCGCGTCCGGTTGCCAAGGCGCTCACTTCTAGGATTGCTTTGCCTTTCAGCCATTCGGCGACGTTGTAAACAACGGCTCCACGTAGCGCCATATGCTCGGCCTTCACGAAGTAGGGCGTGCCGGTCTCGTAGCCTACCTTGATGACGGGCTGCACGGGCATTGGTGCGAAGTCGAAAAACGCTTCGGGGTTGCCGGTCGCATAGGCTCCAAGGTCAACCATCGGGCCGGTCATGCCGCGCTCAAGGTCTACTTCGGTGCCAGCGGTGCCGGCGGCTTTGGCCAGCACGGTGCTGAGCCCGTCGATTCGGGGCGCTTCGTCCCAACCATAACGGCTGAGGTGCACGGCCTTTTTGTAGTCGGCTCCAAGATCCCACTTGCGCTCTCGCTTTTCGCGGCTGCTGCGGTCGACACTCGGAATCGCGCTATACTTGCCCCACCCTTTGCCCTTGGGTAGCTCTACATCTACGCCTTCCCAAGCGTAGTGGTCGGCGTCGATCACGGCCAGATATTCGGCCAGTGATACGCGCTCCCAGATTTGAATCTCGGAGTCGGTCTCGGTAATTTCAATTCTCATTTGATTGCAATGGTTGGTTGGTTGGTTGGGTTGCAACGGGGTGGATTAGCTCCACCCGTCGTTGCTGGATACGTTGGCTTTGGCCAGAATTTTCTTCGCCTCGGCGGGGTCAATCTTGGCGGCAAAATACTCGTGCACCAAGTAGGGGATTTCGGCGGCTCGCTTGTCCTCGGGCATGGCGGCCAAACGGGCGGCACCGTTGAACGTCATGCGTGGACTGCACATTGCGCTGCTATCTAGAGTCCGGATGGCGTTGCGAATCGGAAGAACCACGGTGTTAAACCAGTCGCGTCCGGCAGTGCCCCACTGGTCAGCGATATGAAGCTCAAGCTCTTCGTCGTAGTTCCACGACAGAAACGTGAAGCGATCAAGCGCAGCTTTATCTTGTGGCAGTCGGCCGCAGTATTGCTGCGTCTGGCCAGCGCCTACGGTGTTAGCCGTTGCAACGGCCACGAAGTCGGCGTTGCGGCGGATCATACCATCCGGAAAACCTACGGTGTCACCGGCTTTGACGTTGAAGGTTTCATTCATGCCGGTAATGACGTTGGGGTTGGCGCTGTCAATCTCGTCGCAGCAATACAAAGCGCCGTGCTCAAAAGCGATTCGCATTTTGCTGCTATAGTAGGCACCGTTAATGGGCGAAACGAATCCGATTAACTCGGTGCGGCTGGCTTGAGCAGAAAAGGAGTCGGACAAGTAGCCAAGGCGAAGCTCGGAGCGGGGCACGTCTTCGGCCAAAATGTCATCGGGTGAAAGGCCAGATTCGGAAAACGTATAAGTTGCAACGGTTGCAACGTCGTCGGCGGTTTCGGTAACAACTACGTCGCACCACTTGCCAGCGGCGTCTTGCCATTGCACCGGCTTACCGGCGTGCAATTCCTTTGGAACTAAACAACGGCTGGCGCTACGGGCTGCGCTTGTTTTCATCGAGCCAGCGGGGCCGGTCGCCCATACATTTTCGCCAGCCGAAACGGCGGCCAACAGTCGGGGAAAAAGCCGGTGCTGTGTTCCTGCCGGAATCGGCTCGGGCACGGCGGGGCTGTGGATCTCGATAGGCTGGCAACCTGTGTTGGAGTTGGCGATTTCCTCGCGAAGCTCCTCAAGCTGACTGGCCAGCGTTGCGCTGTCGGCAAGCAATTTTTCGAAATCTTCGCGAGACACGCCACCGCCAAGCTTGCCGGTAAGGGTCTCGATCAGGGCCGCTTCGATTGCACCGGTTGGCTCGGGCTCTGGCGTTGGCTCTGGCGTTGGCTCGGGCGTTGGCTCGGGCGTTGGCTCGGGCGTTGGCTCTGGCGTTGGCTCGGGCTTGCCATGCGCCAGCCACACGGCGTTCTCGATGGTTTTGAACTGAGACCCCGTAAGGGTCTCGCAAAAATCGGCGACGTGATGCGCCTTGGCGGTGCCGCTTTTGTCGGCCGTCAAGTCGGCCGTGTTTGGCCAGACGGCGCGAACGGCGGAACGTAGGCCGGTTTTCAGGCCGTTCGCACTATTGGCGGCGGCTTCGATGCAACGGGCAATCTGTCGGCCGTTGGCGATGGTTTTCAATGGATCAATTTTCATTGGTTGGTTGGTTGGTTGGGTGTTGGAGTTAAACGTATAGATTCAATCTGTAGGCTTGTCAATAAATTAAACGATTCGGCTGCAAACGTCGCTGGTTTCCCAAAGGGTTTCGGCCGTCATCGGGCAATCAGTCCATACAACGGCGAGGCCGTCGGCTTCGGCCAGATAGTTGCAACGGCTGAGAGCGGCCGAATCAACCGCCAAGCGGCCAGAATAGCTGTCTCGGCTCGGACTGGATATTAGCAAGGCAACGCCGCCAAGGTGGTCGACGTAGTTGGCGGCGGTTTCGGTGATGGTTGGGGTAATGAGGTTGGTTGTCATATTGGTTGGTTGGTTGGTTGGTTGGCTTCGGGTTTCTCCCTCAGCATGTAAACAATATGCCATCATTCTGCATGATTGCAAATTGAATCGCTCAAAGCTAGACGTGCCAAGGTTTCCGGAGTAGATTGCCGGCATGGCAAATCCGTTTAAACAAGGCGATTCTAAATATCCACCGGAAAACATAGCGGCCGGTGCAAAGCTTAGGGAGTTGGCTTTACCGATGCCGACGGTGGCAAGGTTGGTAGGCGTGCCGCTCAACACTCTAAAGGCGATTGCAAGCAAAGCCGGTTGGCGAAAAGACGGCGAGCACAAAGCCGAAGCGGAGCGGTTGAAAGCTTACCGGCTTGGCTCCGGAGCGGTGCCGATTGCAACGGGCAACCGTTGTTTGCTAGGTGCCGGAAGGTTTCTTCACGTTGCCGGTGAAAAGTTTGCGCTGGTTCAACCCGATGATTTTAAGACCATTGCAAAGGTATTCGACGGTCAGGAGGATCATAAGTCACTGATTCTAAAGGAGTTAGGTCTATGGGATCTCGAGTCATCGGGTGAAGCTTTCGAAGCTGAGGTGGATTCATTGCAACGCCAAATACTTTCCGGCGTCGTCGCTACCGCCGTAACTGCCTCAAAACCAACGAGTTCCGAAGATCCGAAGAAGTTAGCACGCCGAAACGCTGAGACCGCCGGCAGAAACGCTTTGAGAGTCGCAAGTGAGGCGCCGCCTCCAATTAAAACGTGGCGGGATCTTGAGATTGCCGCAAAGCTGGCCGGTGTTGCAACCGATCAAGGCGTTAAGGATCAACCACTTATAAACATCGGACTCCTAAATGATCCGACGAAAATCGGAAAACCCCTCAATCAGAAAACCGTCAGACAAGGCAAAGCGGAAAAGGCACAAGTCCTTGATTCTCAGGACGTTGCAACGAGGGAGGAGTAGGCTTCTCAGGCCACGAGCTTTATTGCTAGGGGGGGACGGCTCAGTCTGTCGTAAGTCGTTGAGTTGCAACGGGTTAAGGGGGGCGGGGGCTAGGGGCAGGGGCGCGGCGCGGGCCCGGGCGTGACATATCGGGTGTTTCTGAACAAATTACTAATTTTATAATGGGCGCATAAAACTAAAGCTTGCGCCGGGTAAGTTGCTCGCTAAGCTTGCTTCCCTAAATCAAAAATACAAAATGAAAAAGATTATCTTTGCCATTCTCGTAATAAATACCGTCTTCCTATTGTTTGGGCAATGCCAAGGCAAGCGACCTCTATTTGGTTCTCCGACATTCTTAGGAACTGCCAAATCGTGGGAGGGAAAATACTTCCGGAAAGGTCAATCGCTACAGTGCGCTAATTGGGTAAGTGAGGTCGCGTCTTCCTGCGGCGTCTCATTGCCGAGAGGTCATAGCATGGCGAGGAGTTGGCTTGATTGGGGAAGACCTATTCATATTTCATCACTGCGTCCGGGTGATGTAATCATAACATGGCGCGGGTCGCGAAACGGAACCTCCGGCCACATCCTAATTTATCTAGGTGGGGGTCAATGTATTCACCGACCGACCTATTCGAAGCCCGTGCAGAAAATCCCCCTGTCCTACTATGAGGGCCGCATTCTGGGCGTTCGCCGGGTTAAAGCCGAAACTTTAAGTTTTCTCGGTAAAAGTCAGAAATCTCCTTGAGGGCAGGGCCGCCCAACCAAGCTTCCGCACTTTCATTGGCGCTGCCGCGCTCAGTCTTCGGGTAAACATTCGGCAAGACTCTCTCCAAGTTTAGAAGTCGTTGTTTGACTAGCGGAGACAGGGGTGCGGAAAAGCCATACTTTTTTCGGAACCACTTAACCCGCCCAAGCAGAAACTCGACAACAGTCTGCTGGTCAAGGTTACTCACGTAGTCGCAGAAAACTGTCGAGAAGTGGGCGGGCGGTTGACTAGAAGAAACTTTTGCAACCAAGGCGAGAGCAATGTCTTCCAAAGACGGAACTTCGGCTGGGCGACGGCCGCGCTTTGTCTCCCAAGAAACAGAGGCAGCTAGAAGGGTAGTAACCAAAACATTCGTAAAGCGGAAAGCTTCCAAAATTTCATTTGGCTCGGCATCGGGCGGAACCAACTGCATTTGGTAACTTACCTGCCCTTTAGGTTGCAGTGGTAGTTCATGTGGATTCTCCGCGAAATACTTGTCAGAGAAAGTAGCGTCGGGATTTTGTTCGACCTCGGCTACTCGTTCAGCAATCAAGAAATCATACCGCGTGTCGCCAAGAAGTTCTCGGTCGGAGACTGGCGGGTAGGGCCGTTTGACTTTAGTTGCTCCCTCATAGTGGAAGAGTGGGGGCAAATTTGCCGAGGCTTCTTCCCCATCAAGGAAAGGTCTCCCGTGGCGAACTCGCGTGGAAGCTTTGGCTCGTAGGTTCGTAAGTCTCTGTTTCTCAGAGCGGATTCGGGTATCAAGAAAATCCCTCATATCTTCCTCACACTCGTCCGACTGGGACTCCAACTCCTTCAAGCGATCAAGAAACTCGGGAGGGGTGTAGGAGGTTCTGCTAGGACTCGCAGAATCATGGAAGGCGGTGTCATCGGGTGGGGGTGTAGCAAAACCCATGAGACAAACTTCTTCAAAAAGTCGCTTGGCACTTCGGCCGACGTTGGTAATCTGTTCGGTCGCGTAATTTTCGTCCGGGTATAACTCCCCCAAGACAGCTAGGGCGACGGATTTCCAGTTAAGGCGTTTATCTACACGGAGGCGGATAATCATTTTAATTAGGGGCAATAAGTCACGTCTAAGCAATTTTTTGGTCATAAGCATATCCTTTAGCCCATTTCGGGGCAAGTTTCAACAAAAAAGGCTAAAATCTGCCATATTATGGCAACGTCCATATTGTTCAAGAATTTGGAGTATAACTAGCAAGGTGCTACATCCCTTATGTATCAAGGGTTTCCAATTAGGACTCTTTACAATATGTTTGTAACCGAGCATAATACACACGACTCCCTATTTGGCCAAACCCTTGTATAATAAGGGCTCTCCAATTAGGTTCCGGGAAGTCCTACGTTTTTATTCATATAGTAATATAAAATATAATATATAGTATGGTGAGCGCGGCGGCACTGGTGTAAGTTAGGAGACTTTTCTTAGTAGAGAGTGCTCTTCCCGGAACCTAATTGGCAACACCCGATGTATCAACGACTTATGACTTAAATATGTCTTGACTGTTATGGAGTTGGACAAATTGCTTTTGGGTAGTCATAATTGCCAGCCCCCATTATATAAGGCTCTCAGCGTTATGCACGTTATACGCACTCTCGCGTGCGCGTTATGGAGTTGAGCCAAAATATGGTAATTTTCCCCGATTTTGGGGTTTTCGTAGCCGTGAAAACTGGCCATCGGGTGAAAACAGCCTGTTGCGAAACCGATTTTCTGTGAGAGCGTCTTTTAAGTATGAGACATTTGTTAATCCTCTCTCACGGTGCTTCCGGAACATCGGCAGTGGTAGACCAGTTATTCAATAACAAAAACGTCTTTTTACAATACAACAAAGAACCACTAAACACAAAAGACCCCCCAAGGAGAAACACTCGCATACTGCACGGCATTCACTGGTATGACGAGCATATTACCGAACTGGTTAATCTTGCGGAGTCCAACGAGCAAAAGCTACTCATCCATATAAAACCGATGCACCTCTCTCCGATTTCCGTTTCTATCGCCGAGGCCGTGCAAAAGCTGCACCATCAGTTCGATTTTATACTCATTCTGCGTAAAAACTACTTGGCCCGAAAATGCAGCGCCGCTTTTAAATTACTCCAGCGCAAGAACAATAGCCCGCAGGCTAAGGTGACGCTAAACATTAACGCAGCCGATTTTGCCGAAGACGACCGAACCCACCGGGAAATGCTGCGTCTCACGGAGCCCTGCAATCCGTTTTTCATTGATTACGAGCGCGACCTCCACCAAAACACACGAAAGACAATCGACTCGCTCTGCCACCATTTTGAGTTTTACCACCCGTATCAATACCGGCCGATGAAGCCCAATTACCACGCCAAGAAAAATCAGTGGTCAGCGATTAAGTTGCAAGATAAGATTGCAAACTTTGACGAAATCCGGGACAAACTTTCCGGCACGAAATACGAATGGATGCTGCACGAGTAACGAAAGTTTACCGCTGAACTATCTACCCAGACCCCGGCCTACCGCCTGTCGCCCTTTTGGAGTAGGGACTACTAATTTCAGATTCCCTTCTTGAAACCCTAAATTTAAGTTTATTCTTCTAATGTAGACCCTATGGGGCGATTGCTCTTGCTTTTGTAGGTAGTTTACCCTAAAACACCAGTCTTCAAATTCCGATAAAGTGAGGTTAAAATCTTTACCCCGTCTTTTTGCTGCTTGCCGTAATCTCGAATACGCATTTGAGATGGGGTTATTTTTACGCCATAGCCGCATTTTGCAACCGCTACAGATTCCCCCTGTTTTACTACTGACGCCATAACTCCTCGGCGACGGTTGATTGCAAAACTTTACGGGGCAGAGATCCGCATGTTTGTTTTCGTCTAAAACCAGTTCCCAAAGGTTCTCGATCTTTACAATCTGATTTCCTATTTTTTCGGTTTTCCGGTTTGCAAAACCCATTTTGCAATATACCACGGCCAGAACAAACCGCACTTAACGGCTACCTTATTTGGCGGGTGATCCCCAAAACCAACATAATACGTCACTCCCACAAAACAACCTGTCAGGTAGCCTATGACGGCGTATAGAGTTACAATAGTCGCTAAAGTAGTCATCATTTTGGTTTAATGGGGTTATGCAGCGGGCAGTTTTGCGAAATTACGTAAGCGTTTGGAACCTCAGCATATCCTTCACCCGAATGGTTGTCTTCTTTGGGGCAGGTGCAACCTAGTTCTATAGCCTCCGGAGAGCCCGGATGGTTGGCTTGAGCGACTTTAGCTCTTCCCATTTCTTTAGTTCTATAAACTTCGTCTAGTAGCATGTCTTCCCAGTGTGGGTGCCCTGCGTAGCCTGTTTGAAATTTAAGGATAAGTTTTTCTTCAGTCATCTCCGAACTTGGTTAAACCATGTGCCCCACACGTCAGCTAAATCAGCGTGGCGAATTAAACTCTTTTCAATACTCAACCAATCGTGAGCCGTCAACTTTTCTAAATACTTTTGTTTTCTGTAGTAGTCTGCATCAAAAGTATCCAGCTTGTTTTCGTTGCCGCCCATGTCCATTTTGCCGCTGGGCAGGTTTATGGGGCCCGAAACTAGCCCCTCCTCCGTCAGACGCTCCCAGAACCTAAGAGGGTTCGTAACTGCCTGCATAGTGTCTATGACGCTACATTCACCTACACCCCGAAACTTTGACCACCAGAAGTAACTGGCGTCCCTAGCGGCCCAGTCTTCTATGGCAGTCCACCGCTCTTCGGAAATTTTGGCGCTTTCTATAAAGTCGTCATGCTTGCGGTTACTAACCAACCAAGCGGCCGGGTTTCTCATGCAGATTACGACGTAGTCTACTTTGCCGAGGATGTTTTCTGGGATTCGACCGTGTTTCCACCCGTGGCTGTTAACGTGGACTTCGTGACCCGCGACTTGCAAGATGTATTCCATCAAGTTGGTGCCGGTTCTTTTTTGGCCGTAAAGTTTAATTTTCATGCTTTTTCCAGCAAAGCCCCCGTGCTGTTTTCGTCCCAACCTTGATCCTCGTTGATTTCTGCGGTTGTCTTCTTACTGAATTTAAGTTCACCACAATAGATAAAATCATCATCAACTGCCGTAACTAATATCTCTGTTGAAACGATGCCCCCAAAAACTCGCCGCACGAGGTCTCCCACTTTAGCAGTTTTAATCCACTCTAGCGTGTGGGGACTTATTTCTACTTCTGCTGTAGTTTTCTCTTTTTTATTCATAAAACCTCCACGAAAGCGTGACACCAAGTTTTACCGTCATATTCAAATGAATTAAGGTATTGCAACTCCGAACTACTACCGGCCATTTCGAAACCAGTTTTGTAAATGTGAATAACCGCAAAGTCTCTTTCCGCATTCGGGTCTATATTTTCGCTCAACTCAACTATTGCCCAAGCTGTGGGTGCGCCACAGTCCGAAAGCCCAACTTGCAAAACTTTGACAAATTTTGCTCCAGTCACTTCTATTTCGTTAATTGCTTTCCCCGTAACTGTCAGAGGGAACTCCTGTATTTGGTGATAACCATTCATTGTCTAATGCAGTATGTTTGTTTTACCGAGTTAATTTTTCCAAGCTCCAAACCCGTTTTCTGCCCGACATTTTTACGGACATAAACGGGCAACTTCCGTCTTTTTGTAATTTATCTAAAGCTCTCGCAAAGCTTGTAGGACTGTAGTTTTTGAGGACTCCGCGCAGACCCTCGTGAACCGTCATTTGGGCCAATAGGGCAGAAGCTGTTCCTTCCCATGTAGGTGAGTCATCCGGGTCTGTTGGATCAAACCGAGTCAACTCCCGCCAGATGTCTATAATTTCTTCTAGTCTGGCGTGGCTAGTCACCTCTTTGGCGACTTGTAACAGATCAGGGTGGTGATACGGGCGAACTCCAAATCTAACGCTATTATCCATGACTTCAGCCGGAGCCTCGTAGTGAAATAGTAGGTATCCCACAAAATAGGGGAGTTCCTGCTCCAGCAAAGTGTGCAAGTCTGAACTTGGCGGAAAAGCTATTTTTCGACGCGCCAGCTTGTAAAGGCTAACTTTGTCTCGAATAGTCATGTCCATGTTTGGTATAATGCTTAGCGAGTCCGGATCGTCGTTGCAAGTAATTGTAATTCGGCCATACCAAGGTATGACGTTTGCATCTTGGAACTTGGGGTGATACACCACCTCGGGCGTTGCAACGTGCTTTTTTAGTGTTTCCGAGAACAGCATGTGACGTTGCGAAGAACTCGCGCTCTGGTTGTCATCTACATACCAATGAAAACTCTGAGCAAGCTCTTTGTTGAAACTTCCCTGCTCCAGCAAAAACTTACCAGCGTCAGTATTAGAGCCAAACAGCATCCTTTTAATTTTTACCGCCATAAGAGACTTACCTAAGTCTTTCCCTCCCGACAAGATTTCTGCCTTCCCAGAGCACGGTTCGCCTTCGTGCAGAGACCTCAAGGTTCTTTGAATATCCGCAAGCCAATACTCCAGCGGACTACAGCCATCTTGTGGTTTGTCATCAAAATATCCTTCCAGATATTGACTTACCCAAGGAAAGTTAGTCCCGTCCGCACACTCTTCTTTGGCAGCGGGTGGCATAGGTTTCCTGTGGTTGATGTTTAAGTAGCGGTTCCCGTTATGGTCTACGAATCTATCGTTCGTATGCGGAAATGGACAGGCTGCGTAGACTCGGTGGTGACTCCGAATACCTTCCATAATCTGATCGACCTCGGTGCTAGTAGCTTTTTTCTTCAGCCGATGACTATAGCCTTGAACCTTGAGGGTCTGAGTCAGGTCGTCTTTTGTAGTAAAATCCCACCTACCACTAGAAGCTCGATCCCAGTATAGCTTTCCATCAAAGAACCTGTTTTCTACGGCGTCGGTCAGCTTCTTTTCTGAGAACTGGCGCATAAAATCAGCACCCAGAATATCTTCCCAGAACGTCATTCCTTGGTCTGCCCGTGTCGAGAACGAGTAAACCCCCCATTCTGCACAGATAGCTGAGCAGTCCGGGTTGCCGTCATCTATCCAAAACAGAGGCACCCGAACATCTCTACCAAGAGTGACTCCGCTCAAGCGTCCGGGAAACTTCTCTTCGACCTTATCTTGAATTTTATCCCAAGGTATCTCGGTAAACTCAGTTTTGATTGTCTTGATGGCTCGGCACGCCTCAAATTGCAACTTAGTAAGCGTTTGAATGCTCAATTCGTTACCTTTACCCACGACAGTCCAATCTGTTCCAATCTCCCAAGTTATGACGGGGCTAAACGAAGCGTCGTCAAATCCCGGAGCGAGGCGTTTGGCTTTTACTAACTCAGCAAGCTTCTTTTGAAAGGCAGAGTTTACCTCGGGCTGATCGGCCCATACAAAGTTTTCAAACTTCCAAACTACTCTAGCTCCCCCACTGAACGTCTTACTAACTGCCGTAGGCTGCAAATCCTCTGGTATTTCTTTGTCGATACGGTCAAGGAGTTCCGATAGCTCGCCTTTGTAATCAAAGTCGGCAACCCAAGCCCACTGCTTTAGCGGCGGATTGTTCTCTTTCTCAATTCGTAAACCCGGATTAAGTGCTTCAAAAGCATAGAAAAATATGTGTGACGTGTTCTCGTCTTTGCACCATTTTCGGTAGGCCGCTTTGTCACTCAACGCGGGTCTCTGAGCCACGTAGTCCCATGGGTTTCCTGCCAGCTTCTGAGCTTTGCTCGTGCTGTGATTAGGTATTGTGAACCAACTCATTTTGTGTAGCAATCCATGATTTCTGCTTCTGCTGATACGGGGAGCCCCTCAGCCCATGGAGGCACAACGGCCATTAAATGCTCTATCTCTCGGGCAGCCTCTACTGCATCCTCTTCCGGCACCAAGCAGACAACCTCATCGTGAACTCGCATGATTACCGGAATGCCTGCTTCCTCTACTCTGAGGACGCCCTCTACAAACAGGTCTCTTGCAGTAGCTTGAACTAGGTTCTCAGTCAGCTTACCACCCCAAGTTTTGGTGTGGATGAAGTTTCTACCTTTGGGGACAGCTACCGTCAAAACTTGAGAGTATTCGTCACCACGTCGCTTGACACCCCTATAGCGTAGCTTCCTACCACTAGGTAGTTCTATATCGTAGGTGGCATCATTGTTGTCCCAAATATCGCGCTCTAGCTGCTTCCAGAGTTTGGGAACTGGAGTCGTTTTCCGATACTCTCGGACGATTCGTTTGGCTTCTGTTTCGCCGATCTCCAGATTATACATTGTTTTAGCCATTTGCCGGAACTTGTTGGCCCCACAACCGAAGCCGAGCGACAATACCCGAGCTTTGGCCAGTTGTCGCATATCAGGATCAACATTTTTCAACTTGTCGCTGTTTTTGTAGCCCATTGTCGCACGAGCGTGTGCCTCATATATGTCCACACCCTGCCTAACCAGTTCCAGTAAGTCTGAGTCACCAGCAAGCCACGCTGTAACTCTTGCTTCAATTTGTCCGTAGTCTGCAACAACCAGTTTAAATCCGGGAGGTGCTGTAATCATTTCCCTGATGCACACCCCAAACATTTCTGCCCGAGGTAGGTTTTGCATGTTCACTCCACCAGACCCTGAGTCGCGCAAGGTGTGAGCCCCACCGTAAAGTTGGTTATACGCCATCCAGCCGGGGTCGTCATATTTTATGCGAGCCTCCATAGCCGACAACTTCTTTGCAATCATGTTGCAACGACGCCAAACCCGCATGGCTTTGACCCACGAGTATTTCTGCCCATACTTGTCTTCCCATTCAGCACACTCCACACTATCCATAGCTAGACTTTTCGGAGCTTCTATACCAACTTCCCTACACTGCTTTGCCAAGGCTTTTGGGCTCAGGGGGGTTTTATCCTTGTCCCATTTCCATGGGATTTCGTTCTCGGACTCCCAGATTTGTTCTTTCAGCTTTGCAATCCCCTCGCGTATCTTATCGCCGTCTACTGGAACACCTCGGTTTCCCATTGTCACGGTGTGATCGGAATACTTTCGCTCTACTTCGGGCCAATACTTCCCGCACTTTACAAAAATATCTCGACAAAGGCGGCTATCTTCTGTGGCATATTCCAATACTTCCTTTTGGAACTCAGGGGTCATCTCCTCCCACTTCTTACCCTGCATTTTGTCGCGCGTGCTTTTGTCGGGTATTTCGTCTAGCAAAAACTTTGATGCGTTATCCAGAGCCCTCGGGAAACCTAAAAAGGCAGTCAAGTCTGCCGAGCAATGCCACTCTTCTGGAAATACGTTAGGTAGCTTGCCGTTTTGAACGAGAGCTTCATAAACAGTTTTGTCAAAACTCTTATTGTGGCTAACCCAAACGTCTCCGGGTTTGCAAATGGAGGCATAATCAAACTCTTCGGGTCGCCCTGCCCACTTGTTGTCTTGGTCGTCTACAATGGAGATCATGTAGGCGTCAAACTTGGGATGCCTACAATAGTTGTAACTCCCCTGCACTTTGATTGAAACTTCCTTGTCGTAGTATGTTTCAAAATCTACTCCGATGATTCTTTTCATATGTTAAAACTAGGTGTGCGGTATAAAATAAAGGGGGTCAGAAGTCAGATTACCGACCTCCGACCCCCGTGCGGAACCAAACTACCATGAATGGTTAGAACTTAGCCCGAAATTTGGGCTGCGAGGTCGGCAAAGAACGCCAACCGCTCAGGGTCGGTCAATTTGCCCTTGAATCGTGGAACAGGAACGAACCAACGACCCTTAGCATTTGACCGCTTTTCGGGACGAACCTCCCAAGCGCGACTCCAGATACCATCAGCACCAGCAGTTTGCGCTGCGGTAATCATCTGCTTGCCGAACGAGTTATAACTAGAGCCATTAACCGTAAGGGCCACTCGTGTCCATAGTTCGTCGCCAAGTTCCAGATCGAATCGGGCTGCAAGCTCCTCCGAAGCTTCATCAGGGCAGCGAACTGCCACGACAAAGTGCGCCAAGTTTTCGAAGTATCTGCCACCCTCAATCGCCTCTTTTGACCATTCAGTAGTGCCACCATAATCCTTGACCTCCTTACGAGTCCCATAAACAATGGGAGATTCTTCGGATTCTCCAAAAGGTAGTTTTTGTTGGTAGAGCTTTTTGCCCCACAACGTAACCAAATGGATTGGATTAGCGTCATTTCCGACCTCGATTTCCTTGTCGAGAACAAAGGAACCCGGTGTAAACTCGTCAGCAATTTGTGACGTGCTTTGCACAAGGTTGATGCGAGGTAACTTAATGTCCTCAGCATCAATATCACCTTCGATACCGCCGCCCCCAGAGGGGGTTGCAATTTCGCCTTTCGGCGACTCTTGGGTTTGAGCGACTTCGGTTGTCGGATCGGTAACTACCTCAGCTTCCACTTCGGTAGATTTGGTTTCGGGAGTTTCCTCCCTTTTTGCGAATGATGTTTTAGCCATGCTATATCGTTATTTTAGTTTAGTTTTTGTTGTAGTTTCGGTCTACTCGCAGTTGAGATGAAGCTGAATTGCCACCAGTTAAAACTTCAGAGTCCCGTAGAACATCCTCCGCTTCTTCGCAGCGTTTCGCTTTCTCACCCCGAGGGGCCTTTTCTTTTAGAATGTCCTCTAGCTTGCCAACGGCAATTCCAGAACAACAATCTAAAAATTCTTCAAGCGAGAGATCAAACTCGCTTCCGGGGCCAACCAAATCAAAAGCCGCAGCCGGATTTGAAATTGTCCTTTTTGTTTTAACTTCGATCTTTTTGAAGCCGGGAATATCCCAACCTTCCTCAAAGGCTAACACCCTAGCTTGAGCCCACACTCCATCACTCCAGCCTTTAAGTAGTCGGGCTAACTGCAATAGTTCTGCTACTTTTTCGGGGGTTTCGTGAGAATCCCCAGTCACACTGTCCGGGATTGGAAATGGCTCATTGTTTTCCGAGCTATACTTTTTAGCGATAACAAGAGCCTTTTCAGCCAAAGCATCACATTTACTTTGAGCCCCACAAAACTCACAAAGGTTATGGTTGGGGTTGAAAATTTTACCACCTTGTTCTTTAGCTCGGCGGATAATTGTGCTCACGCGGACTAGGTGTTTTTCCGAGTCCTCTCGCGTGAATGTTGCAAAAGAAATCTCGTCTTGCCTCGGTAGAATTAAAAAGAACTCAAGTTCTTCCAATTTAGGATATGCTTGAAAAATCCCCACGGTGTAGGCAGCTACTTGAGCATTAATTTCTGCGTCATCAACTGACATCAGACCAAATTTATAGTCTATTGCGAGGGCATACTTCCCATTTTCGGAAACGACAAGTTTATCACAAGTTCCAAAAGTATCGTCTCCATGGGGTAGATTTATACTAAGCCTCACTTCATTTATCACGTTGGGCTTACTACCAAATTTATTGGGACGGTCTCCTTCTGAAAGAATATCCGATACGACTTGGGCGGTAAGCTCATAAAGCTCGATTTCATCATCACCCTTGAGATTTTTAGCACTACCAAACTCTAAAGCTTCATGCACTCGACTGCCCATTTCAGCAACTGGGTTGCTTTCCTGATCCACGCGGTTTTCGTAGCTTGGGCATAACTCCCACAACTTTAAAGAACTTGGGTTGTATCTAGCGTGTTCTTCTGGCATGTCAGACAGATTTATTATGCAGGGTTTGAAGATTAGCAAGCTTTTTATTTACAGATTTGCGAATTTCATCTTCTACCGTTCCCTCGCCAAACAAAATACGCTGTATTGACGGGGTTTTTCCTCCGGCCCGATCTACCCGGCCCGTGACTTGAATTATGTCTTTAGCATTCCAACTAGGACTTATTAGAGCGACCCTTGGAAAATTTCCGTTTAGGTCGTGCAAACTTACCCCTACTCCGCCTGCTGCGACGTTACAGACGACAAACCTAAGTTCATCAGCTTGAAATCTTCTAATAATCTCTTGTCGTTCCGCCCCAGTTTGCTTGCCCCATATTAGGCCGACTTCTTCCCCGATTAAATTTTGACATGATTCAATACTGGCATCAAAATTTAGGAAGATGGCCACGCTCAAGTCGTTTTCATAGTAATCTTTCGCCATCTCAGCTAAAACAGGGATTTTTAAGAGTTCTATTTCTTGCCTAGCTCTTAATTGCGCCGTAAGAGCAGCGGCTGCGGGGTTATCGTTTTCTCGCGATTCTTCTAAAGCAATGAGTTCCTCCTCCATAGCTTCATAGATTCTCTGTATCTTCCCCTCATCTCCAAAGTCTACTGGTTCCGTGGTAATTTTAGTTTCTTGGAAAAAGTCCCCCATTTCGTGCCGTGTAACTTTGTGACCCCGATCAGAGTATATTTCTTGGTTCAACTTAGTGAGAACTTCATCTCGTTTACTTGTTGCAAACTTTAGGTTCCTCCACGGGTCTAGGTAGCACCCGTGCATCTTTGCCCACGGGATAAATTTTCTGGGGTCATCAAAAAGATTCAGCAAATACCCAATATTTTTAAGTTCAGTTGGGTCTTCTGCCGCCGTCGCAGATAGCATCAGGTTGCAAACACCCTTACCTGACAAAAGCAGTTTACCATTTTGAGTTACACGACCCTTGCACTTGTGAACTTCATCCCAAATTAAAAACTGAACTCGGTCATCAAAAACGAACTTTTTAACACCTCGGTCGGTTTCCCACTCACCCCACTCCGTTCTACCAGTCCGAAGTTTTTCATAATTCAACACATCTAGGTATGCCACGCCCTGCTCTTCGAAGGTGGCTTTCCACGACGGGATTACACTCTTTGGGCATACAACCAGAGGCTTATTGTTGCAAAGTCGACTAATCTCAACAGCTTTAAGGGTTTTTCCTGTCCCCACGTCACTAGAATCCAATGCAGCACCGTGCTTTTCTAGTGCCGAGATCAGAACATCTAAAGATTCTTTTTGGGGAGGAAAAAGAATCTTCATCCTTTTGAGCGGTCGCTCTCCTCAACTTTTAAAAGTTGAACCGCTTTTTCCACAACTTGGGTAGGGGGGATGCTGTTTAAAACTTCACAATAACCTGTTTTTTCACAAACCTCATCTTCCGGAAATACTTGGTTCCCTTTTTGATGGTGGTAGCACGGAGCTATTTCACACTTGTCTAAATTTCCTTCTATTGGGTGATTTTTAGGTAGGTTTTGCGTCCTAAGTTTGGCGGGCACTGAACCATGTAGAGATATAGAGGGTATTTCAAGTGCCCCAGCTACGTGAAGCAATGAAGAGTCTACCCCTATAAATAAGTCCGCAGTAGCTAGGACGGCCGCCGATTGTCTGAACGAAAGCGGAATAGAAGTCATATTGTAAATGTCGACTACGGCGTTTTCCTCGGAATCAAAGCCAGAGATTTCTCCGGGAGCACCCAGTAAAAATATTTCACAATTTTTTGTCCAAAGTCCCCTAATAACTTCAATCCATTTTTCAGTTTCGTAGGTTCTCGTAGGTGTGGAGGCTCGACATTGAATTGCAATGCGCGGTATTTCCCCACGCTTCTTAGGCAGTTGCAACTCAACCTCAGCTTTCTCTGATTCAGAAACGCTATATTCTAAGCGGCCTCCGTCAGTAAGGTCTATCCCCGCGCACTCTGCGAACACTTCAACCCCCGGAGTATCTTTTGCAACCTCGCGGTTTTCTAAGGTATCTTCCATCCAGATAATTTGGTCAAATTCAAGTAGCTCGTTTTCTTGCATCGGATAAGGTCGCGTTGCAACGACCCCTCTAAGGATAGTCCCGTAAGTCTCTGCACACGCTACCGTTACCGTTGATAACGGAAACTGCTGTCTCAATGCCCTAATAAGGGGCGTCAACATCAGGAGGTCGCCATACGCGCCCGGACGGACAATTACGATTGAGTCCCCATCTTTACAGTTAATCGGGCTAAACCCTTTAATTGATTTGGGGTCTGCTATCGTTTCTACGACGCAGTCTGGGGATTGCGCCATGCACGCAGCCGCTGCTGAGTTTTCTAATAGATAAGTTCCGGGATCTTTCCAAGAATGAAGGTAATTCCACGAGTGAGTTGTTGTTATTTTTTGCATCAGTTGATTTCTTCCCAGTGTAGTTTAGTTACAGGTATAGACACCTCCGGCCTTGGGTAGATATGCCAGAATCTTTTTTGGTCAGGGTTTGGTTGAAGGTTTTCCATTAGACAGAAAATACAACTGTTTATGGCGTGCAGTTCTTCAGCCTCTTCTAACACTCCAACCAAGTTTAGCAAGTTTTTGTTTAGTAGGTCTCGCGGGTGGGTTGCATTTCGGATACGGGGAAACCTTTTTCGCGATATTGTAAAATGCCGAGTCGGGTCGTCGTGACAGATAATTTTTGGTCGAACTTTTAATTCTTTGCTTCGATCTCGTTTGTAGTAAAAGCTGTCCCAGCGGTGACGGTAGTCTATGTCAGCCCACCTATAAAACTCCCTGTCAAATTCTTCTAATTTGAAGTCTGCACCATGACTAAACATTGTTAAGTCGACAATTCTTTCACTAGGCCACTTAGGCCGAATTTGCCTAAAAATAACCGGATATGGGTCGTGCCTCGGAACCTCTATTAGTTCGACCCGCGAACCCAAGTCGCGATACATCCATGATACTGTTACTAAGTTGTCATCTCGGCACGGGAGAGTTATATTTGCATCTGGATTTCGAGATAGCCATTCCCGCACAAGACCGTTGCAAATAAAGAAATCCCCCAAGCCCAGATGCAGAAGCATCAGCCAGTTTTCTTTTCTTTTTGAGAGTTTTTCGACTCTGTTTCCGCCTGACATTCTTGAACCTTTTCTTGGAGTTTGCTTATCGACTCTTTTTGTTTATCGACTAAATTTTGCAAGGAGTCCAAGGCGGACGCCACTGCTTCTGGAAGTCCTAAAATGTTTTCCACTGCCCCAAGTTTTCTCTCCAGCAAGATTTCTACGATGGCTTGGCAACTAAGTTGACTTGACGGATTCGGATCATTTTCCGCAGCTAATTTTCCATCTAGCGTCCAGAATTGTTCAATAACTCTATTAGGGTCTCTTTCGACCCCACTCCCCCGACGCTCTAACTCCGTCCTAATTAACTCAACTGCGTGAGCTTTTGGATTTTTATTTAGTTCACTCATTTTATTTTATTTTAAGCTCCGCACTTCCTCGATTTCACGCTGAAGCATTGCCAAGGCTCGCCATGCGACCTTAGCCGTGTGTCGAATACCCTCTCCATCGACAGATCCCCTACTTAAAAAGTGTCGCATTAGGGCGTCCGCGTCATCAGAACTTTTTTCACGAGACCAATGCAGAGGTTGACCCGGGTTGTGTTGGTCATTAGCAATTAGCGAGAGCTTTGCAACCTCTATGATGGCATCTGGAAAGTAGTCCACAAAACCAGTCGCTATTGGGATTGCTTTTCGACTCTCGGCGTCTTTAGGAAACTGCGGCGTCGTTTTCATACTAGATAAGTTCTCGGGTCGCTGCGTAGTAAATTAGGAAAGCGTCCGAAGTGTCTAAAGTTATATGGTGAGTTGGGAACAAGTTTTGGGCGGCACCTTTCAGTTTATTTTTCCACTCTGTATTAGTTTTACCGGCTTTTTTGCCCAGAGCTAGAGCCCTTTGCCAGTTTAACGGCGTGACTAAAATTAAACGCATATTGGCGCAGGCAATAACCCCCTCCAAGATACCTACGTTCCTCCCAAAGTTAAACATAGAGGAACCCGGAAGGCGAGAGCCCGATATAAAACCCCCGACCTTTTCCATATACACGGTAGGGGTTACACCCAATTCTGAAGTTATTTCGTCCAGAACATCCCGAAGGTCGTGTGGTGTTTGTGGCATCTTTGCAGCCTTAGTCATCTCCGGGGAACCGTCCCCCCAAACTAAACCACCTTTTTTTCCGGGGTCTATGGCGAGGATTGGCGGGGATTCTTCGAAAGGTAAGTCTTCGGTCATTTTGAGTCAGGGTAAGTTGCAATAAATTCAGAAAATAGATCACTAATAGACTTATTGACTCGTTTAGCTATTTTTCTAGCCTTTAAAACCGTGCTCTTCTCGACGTATAGGTTTAGTTTTTGCGGCTCTTTGAACTTTTGTGGTCTGGCCATGTTTTATTTTAGGCGCATTTTTGTGACATTGCAATCAAAGTGATTGAGGGATAGCAAACCATTCTCCAGCTCTGTCTTTTGTAACTAGGCCCTTGTAAGTAGATTGCAGAATAGATTCTGAGTGCCCGCACTCTTCTGCGATTTTATGCGCAGACTTTTCACCACTAGCAACAGCATAGCTTATGTATGACTTTCGCAACCCATTCCGTATAGGCTTTACCGCTGCCTTTTGGAAGCTTTTGCAAATTTGGCGGGACACACTCGCCCCGACGGAGACCTTTGATTTGGGTTGAGGTTTGTAACGGTTAACCCACTCCCGTAGAAATTTTGTTGCTTGTGGCGAGATACTAGCAATTCTTCGTCGACCTGTTTTTGTAACCGACGCACTTAGGTAAACTTCCCCATCCCCTAAAATAATGTCTTCCCAAACTAGCCGCTGTAGTTCTGCGTTCCGAATCCCGGAGAAAGCTGCCAGAGTGAGGTGCGGGAGTATTTTATAGTTAGCCTCGCTAAAAACTTTTTCAAAGTCTTCTGGCACATATACTTCTGGGTCTTTTGCGGCGATTATGGGAATAGTTGTTTTATCGGCTTCCGTAAATTGTTTATCTTGCAACATTCCTTTTTTCGTTGCCCACCTCCAAAGCTGAGTTGCGGTTGTCCTATGGTTTTTTCGGGTAGTTAAGTTATCAAAACTTACCCGGAGCCACTCGTCGATTTGGCGAGCATTGATTTCACCTATGGCCGTTTTGCCAGATTGGAAGTATTTAACCAGCGATGCCAGACGAGATCGGTTAGTTTTTATTGTTACTGCCGACACATCCCGACTAATTTGGTCGGAAATAAAGCCTTGCACGACTTCTTCAAGGATTTTTTCTTCAGAAATACCCTCTGAAAGTTCTTGCCACTCATCGTAGATTTCGAGCAAAGACTTTCCAGCTTTTTTGGCTTTTTGATTTAGGAAATGAAAAGTTTGCAACTCTTTAGGTGGAATAGGCTCTCGCAAGTTTTCTAGTTGGTTTTGTATTTCTTTAGCTCTTTCAATGGATTCTTCGTAAGATTTTCGAGTTTCTCTGCGTTTTACCTTTCCGATATTGTATCGAATTTCAAAACTGTTGATTTTGACATGATAAATGCGAACCTTGGCTAATCCTTGCCCCATGAGGACTGGAGGGTGTTTTTTCATACGCCCATAATAATCAGAGCCTAAAACTATGTCAAGCGGTGAAATAATCGAAAGGTATGGGTGGGAGTGGCCCGCCACCGAAACCGACCTATCTATTGAGTTAGCCGCCTACAAAATGGGATTAACCCCAGAAGAAGGGGGGCTGGGTAAGTCAGGGCATTTTCTGAACATTGTTAAGATGTTGTGGGGGCGTCCCGACATACCCAAACAGCTTATCGTCCACCCTTGGTTTGAGCAGATGGCAGATCGAGCCCAACAACATCAGTGGTTAGCTCTTGCTGGTTGCGCCTCGTCTGGTAAGACCGATTTTGCAGCAGCTTTTGGGTTAATAGAATACTTGGCTGACCCCGCGAATACTATGGTTTTTGCAACTTCAACTAGCCTAAAAGACTCTCGCCGAAGGATATGGGGTTCTATTTCTGATTTGTGGCGTGGAGTGCCCGGGCTACCCGGAAAACTTGTGGATTCTATAGGAATTATAAGGGGTGTGAATCTTAGCGGAGATTTAGTTGAAAATCGGGGGATCGCTCTCCTAGCCGGAGAAAAGTCTAAAGAGAAAGACTCCATAGGAAAGCTCATTGGTTTCAAGGCCCCCCGCGTTATTATGCTTATGGACGAGTTACCGGAGTTGTCGTTCGCATTGCTGGAAGCGATGACCACAAACTTGGAGTCTAATGATTATTTAAAAGGCATCGGCATCGGAAACCCCAAGAGTTTCTACGATCCTTTTGGAATGTTTGCCGAACCTTTAGCTGGTTGGGACTCCATTTCTCAGATGGAAGATGGATGGGAGACAAAAATGCTCGGAGATGGTAAATCACCCGGATACTGTTTGCACTTTGATGCAACCAAGAATCCTAATATGCTTGCGGGAGAAGTTATTTACTCGTGGATGCTAACCCCCGAAAAAATTGACAAAATTGCCCACAATACCGGAGGAACTAACAGTCCCGGTTATTGGCGAATGGTAAAAGGCTTTTGGAGTCCTACGGGAGCCCAAGCAGCGATTTACTCAGAATCTGAAATCGTGATGGCTAAGGGCAATAAGAAAGTCGTGTGGCGAGAGCCTCCAACAGCTTTGGCCGCATTAGACCCTTCTTTTGTTACCGGGGGAGATCGAGCTATCGCTTACTTTGGACATTTAGGAGTATCCTCGGAGGGGACTCATACTTTGCAATTTAACGACTGGATCGAGTTGACTGAAGATATTACAGACCAAACGCCTAGAAATTATCAAATTGCGCGTCAATTTAGGGATTTATGCCGAGATCGAAATGTCTCCCCGCTTAATGCAGGCTATGACTGGACAGGTGGAGGTGTCCCCTTTGGGGACATAATATACTCCGAGTGGTCTCCTGACGTTCTCGGAGTATCCTTCGCCGGAGCCGCCTCCGAAAGAGTTACTAGCATTTCCGACCCAACCCCGGCTTGCAACCGCTACAGAAACAGAGTTTCTGAGCTTTGGTGGGCTGGTAAAGAGTTGTTGCGCCAAGAACAGCTTCGCGGCTTAGACACGGACACTATCCGAGAAATGACCGCTAGGTCTTACACGACACACAAAACAACTAAAAATGAGGAGGGCCTTCTCTTCGAAGTCGAGCCTAAGAAGTCTATGAAGACCCGGATTGGATTTAGCCCGGACTTGGCAGATGCGGCGTTTGTTTTAGTTGAGGTTGCTAGGGAGAGACTTGATTTTTCCCCTTCGGGCCAAGCCAGCGTTCATTCTGAGGCGACAAAATCTTGGCAAAGCCAAATTAGACAACTTGGTGGGCGGGTGAACTCAAGAGGTGGAAGTTTATCTAGGGGAAGTTCTGGAATCTCCAGAAAGTTAACTCGGCAATAATTATTACTTGCGCCTAAAACAGTTAGAGTGCAGTATTGCAATATGCTGTTTGTATTTCCCGTTTCTGCCTCAGATCACGAGTTGGTTGAACCTCTAACTAAAACCATCAAGAAACTTGGCCCCATAGGGAATCATTCCGCGATAATTAGCTCAACCCCAACAGCCGTTAAAGCAGCACAACACTTGCAAAAAGAATTGCAATCCTCTTTTAAAACGGTCGACCTTTTTGTGTTGGACACTGAACCCGCCGGAGGTTGGCCAAAAGCTTGCAACATTCATTTTAGGGATACCGCCTACCACATCTATGAGAGATTTGGACAGATTATTCAGCCGTGGTATTGGTTTGAACTAGACAATACTCCTTTAGTTAGGGGCTGGGCAGACGAGCTACAGAAGGAGTTTAACGTCTCTGGAAAGCCGTTTATGGGGGTTGTTCACCCCACCCACTTTGTTTCGGGATACGATGAGGACGGAAAACCTGATACGTTTGAGCAGCGCGGCTCCCACATGGTAGGAACTGGTATTTACCCAAGCAATCTCTGGAAACGATCTACTATGATTAAGTTCCTCGTCGAGCCTTTTGATGTGGAGATGCAATACGAAATCGTAGCCGACTGCCACAACACACCTTTGATACAACATAACTGGTCTACAGGCAGTTATAAGCGTGACGCTAAATCCAATAAGGTTGTTTGCAAATCCTTGCACCCCGGTAGGTCGCCCTTGAAGCACGACAATCCAGTTCGAGACAATGCGGTCGTTCTGCATGGTTGCAAAGACGGAAGTTTGGCCGATGTTGTATGCCGAAAGCGTAATTCAACAAAGTAGTTATATTATGGCCAAGCAAGGCATTGAAGAACTCGCCGACATGGAGTTGGCAACACTAAACCCGGAAACCGGCGAGGCACCCGAAGAAAGACTTCGCGATTTAGCTTCTGCTCATAACTTATATACAAGCCTTCGCGACGATGATCACCAAAGCGCGATGAATCGAGCTTCGATTCGGGCAATGTTCGACGGGGAGCCACCTTTTGACGAGCAAGACCTTGTAGCCGCTAATCAGGGCGACCGTTGCAACCTTAACTTTGACGAAGCTGGAGCCATTCTCGATAAGGCGCAGGCCGGGTATATAGACTTGTTAAATTCTGTCCCAACTTACATCTCAGTAAAGACTGACTATGGTGAAGAAATTGAGAGAGAAGAGTGGAACTCTATAATTGCAGACGAGTTTACTCGCATGGTAAAATCATGGCCAGAGTATTCCCACAGGTTTTTATTACTTTCGTCATATTGGTTACAAGACGGAGTTTCTTTTGCTTGTTTTGACCACGCCTATGATTGGAAATTCAATGTTGCAAAGTTTGGGGACTTTCTGATCCCTCGCCGAACTTTTGCTGCTGAGGAGAATATTCAAGTAGCTTGCTGGATTCGTGAATACGAAGCCCACCATCTTTATTCTTTTATTCGAAATGAAAAAACGGCAACTCGTGCAGGATGGAATGTAAAAGAAGTCCGCAAAGCTATTATTGATTGTAGCACTGCCAAAGAACTCGATAACACTCGCGGAGATCAGTGGGAAACTTGGCAAGAAGTTGCCAAAAATAATGATCTCTATGCTTCGACAATGGGAGCACCCATTAAAGTAGTGCATAGTTTTGTTCGAGAATTTGATGGCACTGTCAGTCACTACATCTTTCGCGAAAACGGGGAAGGTTCCGATTTTCTTTTTAAGAAGAAGTCTCGTTTTGAGAACATACACCAGTGCGCTGTTGGCTTTACTTATGGCCAAGGAACAAACGGATATTACCACGGTATCCGGGGTCTTGGTTGGAGAATCTTTTCACTTATACAGGAACTGAATGTTGCGCGGTGCCAGTATTTGGATGGAGCAAAACTTGCTTCTTCAATGTTGATCCAGCCCCGGACTCCCCAAGACTTAGAGAAGTTGAGTTTAACTTACTTTGGGCCGTATGCCGTTTTGGCTCCGGGATTTGATGCTGTTCCATCTTCTATTCCTAACTTTGGTCAGAATATTCAGCCAGCAATTAACGAGTTAACTCGACTGGTTAATGATAAAGTCGGACAGTTTTCTAGTCAGGCTATGTTCTCCGACAGCCGAGATCGAACTCGTTTTGAAGTTGAAGCCTCTATGCAACAGGCTTCCGAATTGAGCATTACCAGCTTAAACTTGTTCTACGAGCCTATGGATAGGCTGTTTCGGGAAATGTTCCGCCGTGTTCAACGGAAGAATTACCCAAGTAATGCCAAAGGAGGAGAAGAAGTTGCAAAGTTTCGCGCTCGCCTAGAAGCACGCGGTGTTCCGCTTGAGGCTCTTTATGAAGTCGACTTAGATTCAGTAAAAGTCACCCGTGCCGTTGGAGGCGGTTCCGCAGCTTCCCGACAAATGGCACTACGCGAGTTGACCGACCTTTCCCCCGCCTTTGATGTTTTAGGCAGACAACGACTTTTACGGGATCGAATAGCCTCCAGAATTGGTTATGATAGTGTAGATAGATACTTACCCCCACCAGAAGTTGAGCGTATTGACATTAATGAGCAGTTGGCTATTTTAGAAAATAACGATTTAGTCGAAGGCCACGAAGTCCCAATTCGGCCGAATGATCCTCACATGATTCATTTACCAGTTCACATTCGGAAGTTAAACGAGTTTGTGCAGGACGTTGAAGAGCGCGGAGCACCTTTGGAAAACGTGGCAGAGCCTATGACGGCTGTTCATGCCCATGCGGTTTCTCACTTAGAATCAGTTCAAGCAGACCCCCTTATTCGCGAAGACGTTGCGTTTTATCGAGAGGCTTTACAACAAATTGGAGAAATTATTGTCAGAGCGATGCTCAGAATGGAAAAAATTCGCCGAGATGCAGCCGCACAGCAGCAGGCTGGGCCTGACGGAGCCGCTCCACAACAACAAGGTGAAGACGTTGAGTTTGCGGCTGGACTTCGCAGAAAACTTGAAGAGCACCAAGTTAAGTTGCAAATGATGCAACGTGAAACCGAAGCCAAGATTGCAATGCGTATTCAAGAGTCGCAGGCGAAGTCAGCTATCGCAGATAGTGAGGCTGCTGCCCGAATCGGAAGACCTAAGTTTTAAATTATTATGGCGGAAAATATAGCACCTACACCGTTAACTCGGTGGAACAACAACGAAGTAAATCAGCAGGAATTATCCCGATTTATAGTCTCTCCAGTGGGCAGTGAATTGCTGGATGTCTTACGGTTTTTAGCGGCACCACAATCACCAGTCCCTCCGGGACACCAAGGTGAAGATGCCGTATCGGGCAGAGCCTTACAATATTCTGAGTTGGTAGGTTATCACAACGCTTTAAATAATTTGCTGGCTTTGACGAGTCCAAACGTGGCCCCAGCACCTCTCCCACAACCTTGGGAGGGGACTCGTTTTAAATCTAAAACTAACCTTACTTGACGATGGACGACGCTACGGCTGGCACTGCACCCGATACCACAGACCGCTTGGATGAACTTATTGGTAGTTCGTATCCCGAGGGTTCCGATGTAACTCAGAAACTAGACGGGCCCGCACCCAATACCACTTCTGAGCCCACCACTCCCGAAAAAGAGGCAATCTCTGAAACCTCTAATGACGAAGCTAAACCTTCTGGAGAGGGTAGTGAAAGTGAGACTTCTCCTACCGAAACTCAAAAGAGTGAAAACAAGTCTCAGGAAACTGACCAAGACCCCGATGATCTCGACTCCAAGTTTCCTGATTTAGAAGGCCCGACATCCCCAAAAGCTCAAAATAAGTGGGCTGAATTACGGGGTGACTTGAAATCTACTCGCAATAGTCTTCGGGATAAAGAAGATCGAATCGCCGAGTTGGAACTACAGTTAAAAACCTCGGAGGGTTCCAAGGTTGAGCCGGAAACTATTGCAAAGTTGCAATCTCAGCTTAGCGAAAAAGAAAAAGAGCTTTCAGCATATCGAGTTGAGTCTACAGATTTATACCGCGAGCGGGTTTCTGTGCCTCTAGCCAAAATAGCTGAAGAAGCTGAAAAAATTGGCGGGGAGTCTTTGGTTTCAGCACTCTCTGAACCCGACCCACGCAAGCGTTCTGAGGCACTTTCTAACGCCGTAGAAGATTTGAACGAGTATGACCGAACCACTGTTTTTCAGATGGCTCGTGAGTTAGACGGGGTCATCGACCAACAATCAAAGCTGAGAAGTAATGCTGCCGAGGCGATGAAAGAACTTGAGCAGCAGAAAGCTTTGCAACAGACCCAAGCTCAAATTGAGCAGCAAAAAGAGTATTCGTCCGCAGCTAAAGACGCTTGGGGTGTTTTTGAAAAGAAGTTACCTTTTATGAAAGGTTCTGATGGTGATTTGCGAGAAGAGTTTAAAGAAGTTATGAAGGAGGGGTTGAATACTAACCTTGTAGAAAAATCTTCTATGATCCAAGCTTACTCTTCGTTTTCAGGGCTCTTGCTCCCAAAACTGCTAAAAGAAGTATCATCTCTTCGCTCTGAAAACTCAGCTTTGTCCGAAACTATCTCAGAACTGGAAAGCTCTACTCCGGGTGGTTCTGGTGGTTCTGGCGGCTCTACCGAGGATAGTTTGGCAGACGATGGGGACGGCGGGTTTGGGGACAGTCTCGAAGCCCGACTCGCTTCCGGTGACATTACGTGGACATAAATAATTTTATAGGCTGGCTACTCCAACTCCCTGTTGGCCTATAAAACTTGACATAAATAAGACTAGGTGAAGCGGGGAGGCTCTTGGATTTATTTCTGAGAGTCTCCCTCTTTTTTTGTTGCAAGTTGCAAAAATTTAGGTAAGATTATTATTACGGTTCCGAAACCGGAAAAAATTCGGCAGACGCTCGATCTGTTAACTCGTTCTTCTCATACATCTTATGCGCTATTTGACAGCTTTACGAAGTTGTCGTTGGTCTTCTCTGGGCGCAAGAGAAGCAACGAAAGCACTTGCTTGCAATGTGCTACTAAAACCTTTGTTGCGATTAACAAAGATTTTTTTTTAACTTAAAATAGAATACTGCCACCATGGCTTACGACATTAACGACCTACTACAACAGGAAAGTGGACGTATTGGGCCCGACATCTTTGATAAGAGTCTCAATACCTCCCCTTGGCTCAAGCTCGTGCAACGCGACACTTGGCCAGACGAAATGGGTCAGAGCATCCAAGTTCTGACTTACGAGAGATCCCTACCCGGAACCACCCCTTCGTGGTCTACTGTAGACTACACGACCGGAACTGGAGCGGGCTCTTGCACCCCAACCGCTGAGGAAGTGTCTTTTGCGAGCACTCTCCGCACCTATAACCTTCAGCAGACTGCGCTTGAGTCGCCTCCGATCTGTGTGAATGACCTTCGCTTCACTACCATGCGTCGTGAGCAGCTTCGTTCATGCTTTGACGTGCTTCAACAGAATGCCCGCTACTTGTGGCAGGAGCGTTATCGCGACGAGTATATTCGTCTCGCTGAGCATAAGGTTATCGTCAAGACTGGTTTCCCAGAGAGCGATTCTGCTTTCCCCGCCCAAATTCCTACCTCCAAGCTTACTCAGGGAACCCTCGACAGGTTCTATCTGAAGTTGCTTCGCGACGGTGCTGGCAATAACGCTGTCGACCGTGTTAACGGCCGTCCGCAGTTTATCGCTATTATGGGCCCCGAAACTCAGGAGAATATCCTCAAAGAAATTGGAGATATTCGCGATGACTTCCGTTACTCTGATCGAGTAGGGGAGCTTCTCGGGCCATTGGGTGTAACTCGTCCTTACAAGGGCTTTTTCCACCTGATCGACGACTTCCCACCCCGTTATAACTTTGACGGAACAAATTGGGTAAGAGTTGAGCCTTACATCGCATCTTCTGCCTCTAAGGGCCAGAAGTATGACATCAACCCAGCTTGGGAAACCGCCGCTTACGAAGATACCATTCTCTTCCACGAGGATGTTTATACATCTATGGTTCCTAAGCCAATTACTTCTCCCGGTGGAAACACTACGTTCGAAGCCGTGAAGTATATGGGTGATTGGAAGTGGTTAAACGAGTTCGACAAGACCGAGAACCCTGACAAGACTATCGGATACTTCCGAGGAATCTTCTCTGACGGTTCTAAGCCTATTCATCCAGAATTTGGCTACGTTCTTCGCCACCTCCGTTGTGCGCCTGAGCTTAATTTGGGTGCGTGCGCTGCCACGTAATCCGCCGCCAACAAAAGCCAATAGCCGGGGCGTCTGAGAATAAATCTTAGATTCCCCGGCTTTACCCTTAGAAAAACATGGTAGGCGGCCCCCTTACATTTCATTTGCCCGAAGAGTTTGAAGTCCCACCGTCTTCTGACGGAGAAGATTTCGAAACTTTAGCCACACTACGCCGACTCCCGGATGGTAGTGTTCGCCTCGTCGCAGTTGACGGGAACTCTCTTTCCGATATGTCTGCTCCCGAAAACGACTCAGGAGCGGAAACTCCGATGCCCGAAAATCAAGTTGCAATGCAAGCCGAGTCCCCCCAAAAAGGTGGCATGCTCGATACTATTGAAGCTCGTTTGGATGGTGTCTCCCCCTCAGACATTACATTTTAACTAAAGCCATGGCGCGAGTTCTTTATTTACAAGCTGACTCAGGCAAAAACTCGGGTCAGTTCCTAATCGACGCAAAAACTCGCGAGAGACCTGTAATTTCTGACGGAACCAGCCTTACGGTTCGATTAGGGTCTTTTCATTTTGATACCCCCACGTCTCTTGCAAACCTTACTCAGCTTAACTTTGAGTTTCGAAAGACTTCTTCGGATTCAGAAACTCCGTTCCTCTCCCGAAATGTAACTCTACCGATTGCAAACGAGGAAATTTTACTTTCTGCTTGGAACTCTAAATCTTCGTGGAATGCTGAGATTGATTTTACCTCAGAAGAATTAAACTACGACATACCCGACGAGTCTGACCACGCAGACCTCTTCTTGATTATTACTGCGACTTTCAGCAGTGGGTCGCAAAACACTTTAGGTGCGGGAACTATTAGGATCGCCGCCACTAACGACTCAGGGGCGTCCGAGAGTTCGTTTATGTTAAAGTCAGTTTATGACGCCAACAACGATGGGATTGTTGACCAAGCAGCCGTAGCCGATTCAGTAGACTGGTCGAACATCTCAAGTAAGCCCACCTCGTTTACTCCAAGCACTCACAGCCACACAAAGTCCGAAATTTCTAACCTTGCATCCTTTTCCGGTGCTGGGGAAGCTAATCTTGTCCCCGACCCCGTTTCAGAAACAGGTAAGTTTTTGCAAGATGACGGAACTTGGGTAGACCTCACAGTTAGTTGGTCAGACATTACAGGAGTTCCTTCCGACTTTATTCCCGGAGACCACAGCCACACAAAGTCGGAAATCACCGACCTTGCAGCTTTTTCTGGTGCCGGAGAAGCTAATCTTGTCCCCGACCCTTCAACCGAAATTGGAAAGTTTCTCCGAGACGACGGTTCTTGGGCAACTGAATCTGATTTCTCCGGTAACGGGGCTTCTGGGCTTGTCCCAAACCCGGGTTCTGAAACTGGAAAGTTTCTCCGAGACGATGGAACTTGGGCAACTGCGTCAGGCAGTGTCGCTTGGGCCGACATTACCGGCAAGCCTTCTTCGTTTACTCCCAGTAGCCACACTCATTTGCGAGCAGAGATCACTGATCTTTACAACTTTTCTGGTGCAGGTAGCGTCGGCCTTGTTCCCGATCCGACCGTAGCTTCCGGAAAGTTTTTGCAAGACGACGGTTCTTGGAGTTCTCCAAACATTCCGTCTATTCCTAATTTCAGTGGCGCTGGCTATGAGGGCCTCGTTCCTGACCCTGTCACCGAAACGGGGGGCTTCTTAAAAGACGACGGTTCTTGGGAGATACCCTCCGTTAGCAGCAGTGGAGCCGTTACCGCGAGCGCCGCAACGGAGACAAAGCAATTTGATAACTCCACAGGGCTAAATCTTGGAGCTACCGTAGACAAAAGCATTGGGGAACTCCGAGTTTTAAACCGCGACCCTGCGGTTACTTCTGAAGAAGAACCTCATGCTGCACAGATTTTCGAATTAATCAACGCTGTTGTAAATTCTAGGGATGTTACCGACATTACCTCAAACGAGTTTACTTTATCTGCGGGACAGGAATTTAATACTGGACAATGCGTTGTTATCCGTTCTACCGGAGACATTCCTACGGGCGTAGTTCAGAACCAACTTTACTGGATTTCTAGTGGTGCTTCTAGCTTCAAACTCCACAACAACTACGCCGACGCACTCAGCGACGACTCTCCCGTTACCGTAACAGACTCTGGAACCGGAACAGTTACGTTTTATCAAGCTAATTATCCTTACGAGGTCATTCCAAATGATTATGACCCCACCACAAACGCTAGAATTTGGCAAAAACGAGAACTCGACCCTTTGGTAACTCTTTCTTACGAAGGCGAAGCTCCGGATGTCGAGCTAGTTTCAGCCGGTTATTACGACCTCGGAATCGTTCCCTACCCGATTGTCGTAGAGAACGTCCTAATACACTCACTTAACGACAACGGCGGAAACGAACCCTACCTAGATTTAGAGGTAAACGGTTCTTCGGGGTTGAAAGACGGTGCATCTATATTAGGTAATACCGGAGGCACTAGCAGCAGCGGGTCAAGCCCTTGGTATGCCGTGTATTCAGTAAAGAACGCATTTAACAGTGAACTCCGATTGTTAAGCGTCGGAGATACTTTAAGCCTCCATTGCGAAGACGACGGGTCTGCGTCGGGCTCAGCTTCGTCGGGCTGTGGGGTTACTATTACTGGGCGGCCGCTTAGAAAAGTTCATACTAACTTTTAATGAGCCGACGCAGAAATTGCTCTGAGTCACGCAACTCAAAAGCTAATCGTAGCCCCGTTCTCGCTACGGCACCCGACCCTTTAAAGCGAGAAGATATTAAGTTTTCTGGTTGTGGTTGGGGGCAAGCTTTGAATAAAGAACCTCCGTTTGTAGTGGTGATTCCGTTTATGAACCGGGATTTGCAAGCTACCCACCGAGTCTCTGCCTTAAAAACAATAGTTAAAAAGTTTCAAGAAGCTCATGTAGAGACAATTTTAGTTACCCAAGGAGAGAGTCCAAAAGATTTCAACACTGGGGGTAGGCTTTATGTTTGCGAACAATACGATTTAGGTGATTCCGACTTTTACAAATCTACTTTAATTAATCGAGGCATTGAATTTGCGCTAGAACATTTTCCAAATTGGAAGTGGCTCTGGCAGTCCGATGCAGATATTCTGTTTCCTGTGTCCGAGGCAATAAAAAGTGCCGAAGCTTGCCCCCAAGACACACACGTCATAGTCCCGTGGAAAAATTGGTTGCGATTAAATCAAGCTCAGACGGCACTCGTTTCCGATTTTCCCCAAAACTCGCGAGTATTTGAAGACTCGTCCCCAAGAAATATCAATGTCGGGGCCGGTGCTGGGGGTATAATGTTGCAACGCAGTATCCTAGAAGAAGGCTTTAGGTGGGATGACACCTTCGTAAATTGGGGGTGGGAAGACTCAGACGCCGCTAAGCGGGCTATATCTTGGGGTTCTAAGGGTTGCAAAGTTCATCGAGGCAAAACTTCGGGCCTTCATTTGTGGCACGAAAACGACCGCGTAGTTCAAGTGTCTAATGGAGAACATTATTTCCAAGGTGAAATACCTAAAAATAATATGTCCGGTGTTTTGCTAGAAGCTAAAACTAAGTTTCTAGTAGTAGCGACGGGTCGGAGCGGTGGTCACTTGCTTGGACGTTCTCTGAGTTTACACCCTCAAGTTCATTGCGATAATAAAGAGCCTTTCATTCACTCTAAACCCCAACCCCCCATTCAAGAGCAAAATGTTCTTATGCGAAACTGGGCATTTCGCGGGCCACTTTTTAGTGAAAAGCCTGTAGTGGGGATGAGATTGCAATACGTGATAAATAATCCTAGTTTTAAATTTTCCTTCAAAAGTTTTTTGCAGTGGGCTGATAAGCTAGAGTTTAATTTTATTCATTTAATTAGGAGAAACTCTGTAGAGCAGGCAATTAGTCATGCACTGGCTACGCGGAGCGGGCGGTGGATTCACAACAAATATGATGATACCAAAATTTACTTACCCCCGAATGAATTTAAAGGTTTTTATCGTTGGGTTGAGTCCAAAAAATCGGAATTTACCCCCTTGCTGAACAACTACGGAGCACACGTAGTTTATTACGAAGATTTATGTGAAAACTGGGACTCAGAAATGGGCAAAATTTTTAAGTCTTTAGGCGTTAAGCCTCTTGAGGTAGAGCAAGCTGTCCCAAAACAAACTAAAAAACCTCATCGAGAATATATCTCTAATTGGTCTGAAATAGAGGAAATAGCAAAATCTTTTAAATCGGAAACGCTCAGTTAGTCTTTTGTCTTCTACCCTTGATTCTCAGAGTAAATAACTGTAACTTCCCTAGCTAAAAGTTACCCCATTATTTTTGCAGCAGGGGTAGCATAAAACTAACTAAATTCCATCTTATGAAAGATATTAAGAATCCATTTGCCTCAAAAACTGTTTGGGGCGCTATTCTAGTTGTCCTCGGGTTACTCGGACGTGCGTTCGGCGTAGATGTCCCAAAGGAAGAGATCAGTAGTATAATCGAACTCTTGGGAGCTAACTGGGAAAACTTTACTCAACTTTTTGGGGCTATTTTGGCTATTTGGGGCCGAATCACCGCAGATAAGAAGATTGGGTTTTTCAAGAAAAACAAAGGCGACTAATTTAATCAACTTTAAGCCCCGTCTGGGAAAATCATATCACAGACGGGGCTATTCTATAGGTATGCTTGGCGGCAGCCTGCCTAGCCACTCTATAATTTTAGTAACATGGCTGAAAATTCTCTGATGAACGCCGCCGAGAAAAACCGGATAGACCAAGCCGAGCAGGCGATTGTTGGTTTATCTGGTCGAATGGATGGCTTTGATGCCCGCTTAGAAGCTGTTGAAGCAGATACTTCTGAGACAAAAAAGGGAGTTCAAGTTCTCCTTGCCCGAACCGGCGGCATGGAGGCAACTCGCGGAATGGTTCCCGTAACTTCAATTTTAGCTGCGGGGGCGCTGTTACTAACCTTAGTGGGCATAGGGCTTAAAATTCAGTATGATTCCGAAGCAAAGCATGACGCCAAAATCCAAACCATAATAGATTTGCAAAATGCTCGACACAGCACAGTAGACGCTCTTTTCGAAGCCATTGATAGCCGTCTTACCGAAACCGCTAATGGGTTAGGTGGTAGCCGCGAACAACTAATTAGGCTCATGGTTTCCGGAGAGAATGTTGCAACTCGGATTGAACAGTTGGAGTCTATGTTGGAAGAAACTGCTACTAAGAGTGAACTCGATCAACTTTTGGGCTCTAATAAACCTTAGCTCTCGACACCACACTATACTTTACTTAATCCATGCCTCCTCATCCCCAAGCCGCCGAACGCCAACGGATTCTTACTTCGGTTACACCTAAGATTGCGGATATTATTTTTTATGAGCGGCACGATAGCCGATTAGCTAAAAATAAACGCGATTCCCGGCAAAGAAGTTACGGCACCCCGCACCCGTCAAAGTCAGAGTTTCCCCACCACAAGTTAGCTTACGTGGAGCCTGATGACAGCAAAGGGTGGGAAAAGTGGTATTATGTTGCAGATAGAGACAGTCAAGACGATTACAACTTTGAAACTGATTATCCCTATAGCGGACTCAAACAGTTCCCTCGATACAAGAGAACCTATGTCTTGCCCCGCGATAGTTACGCTCCTTTAAATAAGGGTGTAGCTGATCCCCGCTATCCCGAGGCAAAGTTAATTTTTGAAAGCCAATCAAGGACAGGCGAGCGGCAGTTAGATAATCTTTATGTGGTAGTCACGCGGGAGTATGACCACGTTCCCGATATACAACAACAAAACTTACATAATCTTGAAATTTCCTATCCTTACGCGGGTTTAAAAGACTTTCCACGATACACGCGCAATTATGTTTTGCCGCGACAAGAATATGAGCCTCTCGAAAAGGGAACTTCCGACCCTCAGTTTGCAGACGCAAAACTGATTGGTGAAACACAGCGGCAGTTAGGAGATCCGAAGTCAAAGTCTTTATATCATCAAGTCATTCGCATTTACGACGAGGTTGCAACCGAGTCTCAGCAAGCTTCTTACAATGCTCAGATCAGTTACCCACACGCAGGTCTCAAAGATTTTAAACGAATTACTCGGCGATTTGTTTTGCCTAGAGCGGGTTATGCAGAACTGGAGATCGGTAGTTCCGACCCACAGCATCCAACGGCTAAACTGATTTCCCAAAATACTTCGCCATTTAACGATGATGCCTTAGATAGCATCTATATCCAAGTTACCCGTGTTTACGACGCGGTTCCGTCCACTGCGGAGCAAGACGCCTACAACGCTAAAGTTTCCCGACCTTACTCGGGGCTGCCTGCCTTTAAGAGAATTGCTCGAAATTATGTCATCCCCCGTAGTGAGTTTTCTCCGGCGGCTATCGGAACTGCCGATACCGAACATAGTGACGCAAAGCTGATCGAAGAGCAACAGTTGCAATTCGAAGGCTCAGAAATGCAGTCTTTTTATGTTAGGGTTCAACGGGTTTTTGACTTTTTGCCCGATACAGCTACTCAAGAAACTTACAATTTTGAAGAATCTTACCCGTATCGGAGCATTAAAGATTTTCCGCGCTACACTCGCCGATATGTCTTTTTGAAGTCGGAGTATGCTCCGCTTTCGCACGGGACACCAGACCCCAACAACTCTGAGGCTGTCTTAGTTTCTCAGCGTATGACTCGGTTTTCTGAATCTAGCTTAGACAGCCGATATGTCATTGCAACGCGAGTTTTTGATGTTATCCCGGATATTTCTGACGAAGATGACGCGGGAGTTCTAAAAGGATTGGGTTATCGCGTCCTAAGACCTCATGGCGACGATAGCCACCCACAATTAGTTTGGAGCTTTCCAATCAAGCGAGAAGATTTCGCATCTACTCCGGAATACTCTATTTGTCCAATTCCCGGGTATGGCCCCTCTTCTTCTGATCCGCGTTTACTGCTTACGGATGAGCGAATGGAAGATGATCCACAGTCTCCGGTAATGGTTAATGTTTCTCGGACATATTCGTTACTCCCGGGGCCTGATTTGCAATCCGTCGTAACAGACTCGCCTGCCGATGTCCCCGGTAAGTTTGTCTTGCAACGCACTACTACTCTTAATCGCCAAGACCAGAAAAACGACGCAGAAGTCGATACCGTTGGTGGTGACGTAACCGACTCCAGTGGAGCCGTTCTCCGATCTACCTCGGGCCCTGCTGGGCGGTCTACCATTGTTCATTCGAAAGAAAACACTACAGTAAAAGTCGAAGTAGCGAGTCTTCTCACGGCCCATGAGATGGACTTTGAGACGGGTATTAACTTTCCAGTAACTCAAGAACTCGTTGCCTCGGGAACAGATACTGGTTCCAACGTGGATTCAGATGGTTTTTATTCTGAGATTCAGCCTTACAATGCTTATTGGGATATTAAGACTACGCGAAAATCTACAGGTTTAACTGATAGCCGTAGTTATGATACCTTTGTCCACTATACGTGGCCAGCAATTTTACTTAGCTTAGATTTTTATGCGGTTTTAAAAGACGGCGGTGGGGTCAACTATGTCGAGCGTTATGGTTATAACGTCGAAACGACTTCATCTTACCACGGCCCGTGTTTTGCTACAATTACGGAGGGTTGGTCGAAAGAAACGCCGTCAGGTTTGGGGAACGGCCCGACAATCATGCAACCTCGCGAAATTTCTTGGAATTTCATTCTTTCACGAGGAAGCATCCCGCCAACACTTCATCCCGGTTTTACTCTTTACGAAACTACCGGAACTCACGACCCCCGTTACCCGTATCAAGTGATGACTAAAACATTTGAAGGGACTAACTTTACAACTTGGCCCGATCAAATTACTTCTGGATTTAGCGTAACTCCTTGGAGGGGTGGGTATCGTTGGAAGAGAACGGTAATAAAAGCACCTTATGTCTGAGATTTCACAGCTTCGCGCCGAGGTTCAAAGCCTTAAAACCACTGTTGCAGCCCTGACTCAGTCTTCTCAGCCCGGCGGGGAAAAATCTGGTGGTCAGCCTGACGCAACTCCAGAGGCTTCTTCAATAAAAAAAGCTCAACCCAAACCGGGGTTGCAAGCTGATTCGTTGCAAACTGGTTCGTTGCAAACTGGTTCGTTGCAAACTGGTTCGTTGCAACGCCCCGATGAACGGAGTCTGGTCGCAGAACCTGACGCCAGTGAACTCGCTGAAAGGCAAATCGCAGCTAATTACTCCGAGGATCTTTCAGGAACCAACGGGCCCCTCAACCAGTTTAGGGCTGTCCGAGAGATTGCGGAAACTACCACGAAAGCAGGCTTTGATGACTTAACTATTTCGTCCGCAGACGAGTCGTCCATTTTCGGAGATTGGCCTTTTATGACGTTAAAAGCAGGGGGTCGTAAGGGAGAGACGTCCGCAGATCCCCAGAATTTTCAAGCCCCTCCGCTACCATTTGCAATTTCTGGTGGAGGCCCGCAAATTCAGATAAACGGAGGGTCTATTTGGATCGCTGCCAAAGATCATTTCATTGAAGGCAAATCCATCGCCGCGAGTGGAGGAGACTCCGTTTATATCAATTTTGAATTAGAACCGTATTCGATTAACATTGCTGCGGAAGGTGACTCCCTTAGTTACATTATTAGGGGTTTTCTCCCGACCCCCGTTTCAGAGCCAGAATTTTCCACTGAGTCACAAACCCAGTTTGCCGAGATACATCCCAACACTGGAATTGTTATTAAGAACGGGAAGTTCTCTATTCAACTCGGAGTAGTGGGTAATCCAGTCCAAAACCGATATGGCCCTTTAACGGTGGCACAATGCCCCGAAGCGGGGAGCATTATTGTGCAGTCGCCTGCTTACGCCTTTTACGACCCGTCTAATCCTCAAACCGGGTAATAACATGCCATTTCCTGATAAAGATGAAGTGCTTTTCCCATCAGCGGAAGAGCCAGAGTTACAGGATTCGACTAACGTCTTAGAGCACCGCGACCCGCTATCTTTTATTAAGGGGTCGTTTGATCCCGAGACTGAGCAAGACACTGGCCGGTTAGAAGGGGGCTGTTGCAGTTTGTGCTGTGGTTACTCCTGCCAAATCGACTTAGGAGACATAACTTACCGGAATCAGGGAACTATTGTTGTAAAACCCGAGTATCATCCAGATGGACTGGAAACTTATGACTATGATATTACTGAGACCTACGACTTTGTAAGCTGGGAAGAGTTGGATGGGGACATGGGCAACCTTTCTGGAAATCAATACACGGGAGTTCAACTCAGTGCAGACAGTTGCCATTGCGAGAGATTCGTTGTTTTTTCGAAGATTACCGAACCGCAAGAAACCGTAACTGTTTTCGAAAGTGATGGCGGGAGCACCTTTGGTGAACGTGAAATTACAATCCAGAGAGGGCCCGCCTTTTTAGCCCATTCTGGTGGTGATTCCACCAAGTTATACGCTTTCTTAGCTGAGTGGGACAAGGATGTAACTTACGAGTGGGATTACCGACAAATATCACCTAATGACCCAGATGATCCTGATGCGGGAGACCCAGATTTTGGTGACGAGATTTTTGGCGGCTCGGTCTACACCGATTTCGGCGCTTTCACAGGCGGGCCCGACTTTCACGTTGCAGCCCTTCGGGATGTTGACCAAGCGGGAGACCCAGCCCCAATTCCTGCCCCTTGTTCTTTTTTAGGTATGGTTGCAATAGGAGCCTCGGAACAATCACTAGAGTCTGGCGGTGAGTCAATAACTTGGAGTCGAGGTTCTACGTTTGTCCAAGAGTTTTGCGCTCCGCTTATTCCCAGCCAAGAAAAGCGTTTGGAGCTAGGGTTGCCAAAGTTTCCTATTACCGACGCCGAGAGAGGCGGCGACCTCGCACCGGGCGACGTGCTCAGCGACTACGCCCCTAAATGATCGGTGGTTTATTGAGATTAAATGTGTTAAATTGCAACGATGATTACAGTTCACGGACTTTCTGGAGTTACTCTCGGAAAACTTAGGAGCCTTTACGCTAGTAAGTTTTTCGATACCGACACGTCTACTCCCGAGTTTGCAACCATGGTAAACGAGGTGGTTGAGAGATTTCACATAGACTCCGATTGGGTGGGGACAACCGGCATTTTTGAGTTCGATGTCCCTGCGGACGGATTTATTACGCTTCCGTTATTTTTGGAGAGTGTGCTAATGGCCCAGTTTAACAACCGGCCTCGGCCCGTTATGACGAGTCGGTATGAGTTTTTGCATCATGGAGTTGGTCAAATTGACCCTACAACTTCCGGTTTGGGAGTTTTAGTTGACCACGGAAACGTAGGAATCTCCACTACCTTTCCCGAAGATAATGCCGGTGTTTTAACTGTGACCCATTCTACTGAAGATGCTGGGGCTAAAGTCCGTATTTTAGGGGTCGATCAGAACGGGCAAGAAGTTTATGATGATAGAGGTGTTCCCGGCGAGTTGGTAACTCTCTCCGGAACCAGCACCGATACGACTAACCAGTTTTCCGATGTTCTCGGAATCCAGAAGCCCATCACCAAGTTTCCTGTAGCCGTTAGCCGAGGTGCTACAGAACTAGCTGATATTCCCCCGGGAGTCACACATCCCGTTTATCGGAGGTATAAAGTTGCAAATTCCTCGGCATTAGGAGAGTCCTCTTACGTTAGGGCAGTATGTTCCCGGCAAGCTATACCTATTGCAAACGAAGAGGATTATGTAGTTCCGGGAAACTTGTCGGCCCTTAAAATGGGTTTATATTGCATTACTTACGAAGAGAGCAACGATCTTGACCGAGCCGAACAGTATTGGTCTAAGGCAATCAGCTTTTTGAACCACGAGGCCGAGAAACACCGTGGCGGCGCTCACCCCCTTGCAACTTTCCACCCAGCGGGTTTTGGGATTGGAAAAACTAAACAAATATTGTAACTTCTATATCTTTTA
>Ga0181389_1000038_pt1 | contig 42342 bp, 66 predicted proteins | sample 12SPOviralmetaG_FD_130121 | JGI IMG/M metagenome (GOLD analysis project Ga0181389, IMG submission 130121) | Marine viral communities from the oligotrophic San Pedro Time Series (SPOT) site, San Pedro Channel, CA, USA - 12 SPOT_SRF_2010-06-29 | ecosystem: Environmental > Aquatic > Marine > Strait...
TCTCAGCAATGTCCACCTCGTAGAAGCCTGCATTCTTCCAGCAGTCATCAAACATTGGATTTTCGTTGAACTCGTCTGGGGTTGTGGGGCGATCCCAATCAGGCAAAGCCAAGCCCTGTTCTGCGTACCAATCGCGGACCAGTGTCCAACAATCGCTAACGCCCCAAACCCAAGACCTACCGATCAACGGCGCAACGTAGCCACCAGGCTGGCATTCGCCCCAGGTTTCTAGCTTTGGGTTGACGATATACCAAGGCAAACCAGACTTTTCGCACGCAACACGATCCGCTTCGCTTGGTACTGGAGGCGTCACAGGATGGCTGTGGATTACTGCTGCAATCTCGCCTTTGTCTTCTGCGCTTGCGTAATCAGCAGGATCAAGGATGAAAAACTCGTTTGTCTCTGCAAGGTTTTTACAAGGCCAATACTTCTCACGACCTTTGATGATGACCAGCAAGCCACACGCTTCACATGGATCTTCAGCCTTTGCGTGCTCCAGTGCCTTAGCTCTTGCGGTTGCCTTCATACAACAAACGTTCCTAAACCAGGGTAACCGCCAAAAGGTAACTCATTGTCAGCGCCAAAACGAATCTCACAGCTACTTAGCTTTTTGCCGCATACGTCTTCCGAAGATTGATCGACCGGATTATTGTTTTCATCAAATTTTGCCGACCCGGAATACGTGCATTCTGAGCCTCTATAAATCCATGGGCAAAGGTTTTGACTGCAATGCCTTTTTGGAGCCCGAACACCGGCTAAATCAAATACAGCTGCAAGCTCAAACTGAACAACATCTCTAGTCTCAGAAACCTTTCGCGCAACGTAGTAAATCTCTTGAGGGAACTCTTGGCTAGGGTCTGGCGTTCCAAACGGATTGCTTCCTCCTTCAAAGTTTGCAGCGTCGATATACCGTGCCAACGTGCGGATGCGTGTAAATTTTGCACCCGTCAAATCGTTGCCTGGTGTTGTCGTGTTCACCTCAAGCAAAATTGCCGTAATACTTCCGAGCAGGTTTGCCACCGTCAAAGTAGGTCGGGGCAAGCTGCTACTTTCTGCGCTGTACTCAAACCCGTCAGCCTCTATTGGCAGAATTGAATACTCGTTGCTATTCCAAATTACTTTTTGAGCGCCCGTTCCGACATCATTGATACCGGCGTGAAACCTATAAGTAAAATCTGTGCCATGTAATGCCGCAGTCGTCTCAAGCTCAAACAGCTCAATAACGCTGCCGGGATTAATCTTCTGAAGCTCAGATACTGGAATAGCCATCAGGGCTCAAAGACCTCACGGAACGTAGCGTTGATCGTGGCGCGGTTAGCGTAGGGAATGCTTTTAACCCACGATTCACAGACCCATTTATAAGCTGTTGAAGAGCCTGGAGGCGTCCAATCAAACGACGCGTTGTCTAATGCGCGTGCATCTAGGAATGTCTCAATCTCGTCTGATTGTGTCTCAGTAATGTTTGAGAAGGCCAAGGTCCAAATCTTTGCGTTTTGGTGTAGCCCATAGGTCAGACGCTGTTCGTAGCCATCACCAAATTGGACTTTGCGAACCTTAGGTTCACTAGCTTTTTGCGCTCCGTAGTCAGGACTGATGCTGGGGAAAGTAGCCATTAACCGAGCAAGCCTCCGGGTCGTTGTTGTTTGATCAGCTCTTGCTGAACAGCAATGCCAATTGCCTTGCCAAGCTGTTTGGACTGCTCAGCATCGCCTTCAACATTAGAGCCAGAAGCATCGACGTTCACCGTTACGTTAGAGCCACCCAAGCTGTTGTTCGGCGCGATGCTGCCACTGCGGCCTGGAGTGAAAAGCTCGGGCCCGCGTTCGCCGACCAGATAAGAGCCGCTACTCATTACGCTGCCGCCATTGGCTTTAGGGAAAAGCTTGCCAATGAAGCCGCCAATGCCAGTGCCACTGTCATTGCCCAAACCGCTAAAGAAGCTGTTCAAGCCGAATTTCAACATAGTGTTAGCAAGGCTTCTAAGAGTGTTTGAGGCAACCTCTGCTAGCGACTTGGTGCCCTCTACGGCAGCGGTCAAACTATCAACAACGCCTGTTGTGATTGTGTCGCCAATTGACTCATAAACTTTGTCTAGCTTTTCTGCAGCTTTTGCCGCTGCCGCTGTGGCATCAGCCTGCGCCTTAGCCAATTCCTCTTGATCCTTAAGGGCTTTTGCATCTTGTGCCGCAAGATGCTCTTTAATTTCCAACGTCGTGAACAGACCTCTTTCTGCCTGAATTTGCTGATCAGCTAAGTCGTCTCCAATCAAGCTGCGGCTTGCGTCTATGTCTCTAATTCTTTGCTGCAATGCAACCATTCTTGTTTCTTGATCAGTACGCGTTTGAGCCAGATCCACCTTGTCTCTTATCGCCTGCAACTCAACAAGAGCGTTTTTGCGAGCCATGACAGCAGGGTCTTCTTTGGGATTTTTGCTGGTCGGGGGCTTTATGCTGGTCGGGGGCTTAATTGTTAGTTTTTCTTTCTTCTTAGGCTTAATTGCCGCTCCCGCTGGGCCAAAAAATCCATCCTCAAGCGAAGCAACATCTACGCCAAACGTACTTAGAACAACCTCAATCTCATAGCGGCCCTTCATTCTATTAAGGGATTCAGTTAATAAATCAATTTTTTTCTGCAGAAAAGCGGCGCTTGGCCCTGCTTTGTCTAGCTGCCCCTTCAGTGTTTCAATCTTTTCGGCAGTTTCCTGCATCTTTGTTTTTAATTCTTCCCCGGTGCCAGAGGTGTCCTTAAGGCTTGCCTCTAGCCTGTCGATCTTTGTTTTGGCGTCGATTGCGCCCTTGGCTACGAATGCAAGCCCAGCGACTAACGCCACCCAAGGAGCTGCTGCCATTGCGGCGTTAAGTGCTATCACCCCTCCGGCCAAGAATTTGGCCCCGCCTCCAGCAGCTACTGCCGCAGGCGCCAAAGCTGCGATTCCGGTTGCAAGCGGACCAACAAGAGGAGCAAGCACCGTCACTGACGCCGTTATACCGAGTAAGGCCGCGCCTATCGTTTTAATCGGCCCCGGCAAATCGCCAACAACCCTAAGGATTGCCGTAAGCCCCTTAACCATTGGCACCACGACCGGAAGTAATTCTGTGCCAACCGCATTGCTTAGCTCGCTCGTGGCATTGCTAAATTTTTTGAATTGCTGAGCGGGCGATTCATCCAACAGCTGCTGAATTTTGTCTTTATTTAAATCAAAGCCTTTTGCTAGAGCATTTATAAGAATATCTGACGTAATTTTGCCGTCACTGCCAAGCTTCTTAAGCTCTCCAACAGTAACGCCCATTTCATCTGAAACTAGCCTCAAGATGCCGGGCACTTGCTCAGCGATTGACCTGAACTCATCCCCTTGTAATCTTCCGCTTCCTAATGCTTGGCTCAGCTGCAAGAATGCACCAGAAGCAGCCGCTGCTGATGTGCCGCTAGCCAATGCTGTTGCGTTAAAACCTTTATAAACCGTTTGGATCTCTTCTAGCGAAGTTCCGAGTGGTCTTAATCTTGCGAAAACGTCTGCAAAATTACTAGCCGACTCAGCCTGAGATTGATTGAATGTCTTAGCGTTTTGCGCAACAAGCTGCTGGATCTTACCGTACTCTCCATACTCAGCAGACAGTGCTTTAAGCCTGACTTGTGTTTCAGCGAAGCTTGCCGCTTGCCCAATCACCCTTTTAGTGAGAGCCGCAGTACCAAGACTTAAAATTGCGCCCTTCAGTCCGCCAAGTTTGGCTCGAAATTTTTCTGCTGCTTTTTGGGCCTTAGCAAAGGCCGCTTTCATTTTGCCGCCTACTTGCACCGCACGCTTTGCAAGACCATTTAGCTCGGTCTGTGCTCGCTTGACGGTTTGTGACAGCTTTTTGGTTGCATTATCAACCTGCCTGAGCGGGTTGAGCGCCTTTACGGCACTAACAATTAACTCAATGTTGGTTGCTGCCACGACCGCCCTTGCACTGCTCCAATCTTACCGCCGACTTGATTTGGCGTGATCCATTACCTCCTTTTCCTTTTCGCCCTTCAATTCGTGGTAAGCAGCAAAGTAAACAAACTCCGCATCGGTCAATTCCGTGCGAAGTCTGCTCACTGTCATCCCTAGCTCGCAGGCCAGATGAAACTCAAAAAAGAGCCAACTATCCTGCGCTAGTCGTTTTTTGCTTCTTTGAGATCCTCGTCGCCCCCAAGACCAAATAAGAACAGCTCAAGTTCATTTAACACTGACTCGGGCAGCTGACGTTGCAACTTTGGAGCATCAGCAGAGGCAAACGCTTTGGTTCCATCCTCAAGCTCTGCCTTTTGGCAAAGCATGTAGGTGCTGATGTCTAGGGCTTCATCGCTTTGCGCCATTGACTGGGCGATCTTGCGATCCGCTCTTGTGATTGGAGTGAAATACAAGTCAACGACAGAATCACCTGCCGCATTTTTCAAAACAAACTTACGGCGTTGGTTGAGGTCAAATGCCCCAACCAATAAATCAACCGTGCGAGTCTTTGACGCTGACATTCAGTGAACAAACATGTATGCCTAAAGCATAATGCAAGCTACTCAATTATTGAAGGTTGCCGGTAATTGTGCCGCTAGTTACAAAGCTGCAACTGACAACAACAAGATCTCCAACGGTAGAACTGATTTCCATATCCGTAATGATGCCAGCGAAACTGACGGAATCAGTGCCAGCAGCAGTGCCAGTGGTAAACAGTTCGAAAGTGGCGTCAGCGGGATCAGCAGGCGTCAGCACGTCTTCTAGGAATCCGGCTTGGCCTGTTGCATCTGGATCATAAACCAGCTCAACGGTGCCAGAGCCTGAAATCATGCTGCCAACAAAGCTGCGGAAAGTGTCACCGTGCTTTGAAGTATCCAGCGTTTCTTTGGTTGTGGTCAGGCTCCAGCTGCGCGTGCCAACAACAGTAGCTTTAGAGCCGCCTGCTGGTTCAAACTGCACGGCGCCTTGTTCGCCTCGGATTGTTGCCATGGTCAGAGTTCCTCGATGAATTCAAAGGTCACACGGACCTGAGTTTGGAAGTAGCCCTCAGGGACTGGTGAAGCCAGAACCGATGGGCCGTTGGCTGCGTCGAAGAAAACCCCCGACACGATGACTCTATTGTAGAGGTCACGGATGCGATTTCCAATGACATAGTTGGCTCCAGGGCCAACCCCTCGCGGCGTAAATATGCTGACAAGCAGCAAACCCACGACACGGTTTTGAGAATGGGCCGTGAGGCCCTGACTTAGGTACTCATTAGCACCAAAGCTGACAAGGCATTGCACCCAAGAAGAGTTTGGGGTTGGTTCATATGCCATGTTGTGAAACACGACGGGAAGAAACGGAGCTTTAGAAAGCTCTGTGGTCAGCCTGCCTTCAATGACGCTTCTGACAGTGTTGAGATCTACAGCAGCCATTAGCTTCTCCGTTTAATACGTTCATACTGCTGGCTGATCCATGGCTCAAGCTCTTTGCCGATCAGATCAGGAAAACCGGGCCTAGTCCCAGGGCTTTGGCGAGTCCTGAACTGTCCTTTCCATGATGGCGGCAGGTTTGTGCCGTAGCAAACCGGCTCAGCATATTCCGTGGTGTTGGTTATTCTCCCAATGTAGGGTTTTGACACATCGGTTTGCCAAGCCCCTTTCAGTGTGCCTCCAGTAGGGCGCTTCAGCAGTGCTTTTTTAAGAGGAACTGTTTTCCCGTTCACCTTGAAGAACATGGGCATGCCTGCCAGTTCTTCTTCAGAATAATTGTCCAGAGAAAAAACGGGCGTTTCCTCTATGACTTGCTTTGTCCATTTAAACGTCGCGAGTTTAACAAGATCCTGAATCTGCCCGTCCATATGACTGGCGATGCGATCTAACCGGATCTCTCTCTGGCGTGTCATAGTTATGCCCTCAACACCAACTCGTAGGTGATCGCCTCATTGTCTTGCTCAATCGTGTTGACGCTAATGATTTGATGGACAACGCTACTGATCACAGCCCGATCTTTTGTCTCGGGGGCTGATGGCAACTCCTTAGCGGCGACCGTCAAGCGCTTGTCACCAGCTTGGATCAGTTCGTTAACCTCGCGAACGCCTACATTCTCGAGAACTCCACGAGTCTCTGTATCGCTGACGGTTTCGCCGACAACGCCAGTGGTCGCGTTGTAAGAGCCTGCCGAGACGTAGCGGATGATCACTTCACCGCCAAACTTGGTGATAACCTTGTCGGCGACTTTTTGCAGCGAGCTAGCAAGACCCATCAGATTTTATAAGCCACGCAAGCACCACTGGCCAGAGTGATGCTCGTAAAGACTCCATAGATTGTCGAGTCAGCCGGGAAAGTCTCGCCAGCCAATGCGTTGCCCGTGTAGTTATCCGCAGTGATTGCGGTGATTTCAGTCGATTCTTTGAAGTAGATCGCACTGAAACGGCCTGTATGGGCAGCCGTGTCAGAGACAAATTCAGCCCCAATCCCAAAGTCCATGCCCATGATTAGCTCCGTTTGATAGCAATGTTACCCGGCCCACTAATTCTAAGTCCAGTCAAGTAACGTTCAACCATTGGCGGGATACGATCAGCACCCACTGCTCCAAACTTGTCAGGCGTGATGCTAAGGCTGCCAATTGAAACGCTCTTGTAATCCTCAAGACCGCTTAGGCCAATGCCATCAACGTTGTTCTTTAAGTACACCGCCAGTTCAACCTGAGCCCGCTGGATCTGATCAGGGATCTCTGTGTCGGTGAAGTAATCGTCAGAAATGCGAAACGGAAAGCCCGTTGAGTAGGTATTGACGTACGTGTCAGGCTTACGGACTCCAGTGCGCGGCCACTGCATTGCCTGCGTATCTGTTGCCCGTGCACCTAGAAATCTTTCGCGATCAAGTCGCTGCGCTGCTGTGACAAGAGCACGGTTGCGCGTGTCAGCGGTGCCTGTGGTCCACTTAGCAACATCGGCACTTTCGACCATGCCTTCAACTAAAGCATCAGCTTCCGCCAGCGTTAGATAACTGTTTGCGCTTGCGCTGCCTGCCGTCGCTGTGATCGTTACTGCCATCTGCCTTTACGGTTGATTTCTTGATTGCGGGCTTTTTAGAAGAGGAGGCCGCCGCCGTAACAGCAGCCTCACGTTCTTTTGCTCGCCGGAAAGCGAACAAACCCATCAGGAGCTAGCGCCCTTCAGAGCCACAAAGCTGAGGACGATTGCCTCAGACAATGAACCTGCGGACAGGTTTGCAACTGTGATCTTGAAAGTACCAGCAGCAATGTTGGTTGCTTGTGCCAAATAAGCACCAGCAGTTCCAGCAGAACTGTGATTAACAACGACCACATCAGCTGCGGCGATTTCGCTGTTAGTAACCTCAAAGGTCACCTCAACGCCTGCGCCTAAAGCAGCGTCATGCAAGGTGATTTGACCTGAAGCAGTGTTCAGTGTCACACCTGTTGCTTTGCTGGTGGCCTGAGTGACAGTGCCGCCAGTTGTTGGGCCGATAAGTTTGCCCGCTGTTGCCTCAAAAATGGACGCCATGGTTAGTTACCTCGATCAATCCATATTGGAAACGTTGGTTGCCCGCACGATTCCAATGTTTTTTAGTTCGTAGACTTTCGACCAGTTGCCTACTACTTCAAGTTGGGTCCGGGTTGGGTTCGCAGTGGTGACGCCCCACTTAGTGCCAATCGGGTGATAGACATAGTGAAGGTCGATCGACATTGCGTCCGACTTAGCTAAGATGTCTCTGTCCACCTCAGTCTGAAGTCCGAGCTGTTCGCCAGATCCAATCGCGCCCTGGGTGAAGAAGTACGTGCTGTACTCAGTAGCACCAGCCACGCCAACTGTTGGCACGTCATCACTAACGATTACGCGAAGGCCCATGAAGGTTGGGACCGTTGGGCTGCCGAAGGACTCAGCAATCGAACCACCGGAAGCAGTTGCACCACCACCACTGATATCAGTCGCAAGGACGAAATCAACGGCGCGACGCTCAACGAGATCGTAGTAGACTTTTGAGTGCATACATACGGCTGCCAGCTTGTCTCCTTGATCGCCCAGGAGCGCACGAGCTTGAGCAACGTGACGGGGGCTGAGCACGGTTGGCGTATCAGCGGCAGCAGAGTCGATGCAAAGGCTAAACAACGCCGAAGCATTGGTATTTGCATTGATGCTGCCGAAAACACCAGACAAGCAAGAAAGAAGATCTTTCTGACGCTGATTAGAGATGTAGTCAGCGATCTTGGCGCCGATGGCGGCCATTGGGTCAGAACCAGCTGCAAGAGCAGCGAGGTCACGAGACTCAAAAGCGCGGCCACGATGCAGGACCACGCCAACTTGCTTGTCAGCTGTGATTTTGCCTGGAGTCAGTGAAGAGCTATCAGTAAGAACTTCAAAATCACCAGCAAGGTTTGCTTTGTAAAAGGGTACGTTGATGAAATCTCCACCACCCTCTGCTGCATTTAGCTCCGCCATTGGCTGCACCACACCGCTAGCCAAAAAGGCATCACGCTGAGTTGTTTGCTCAATGACGTAAGGCGTAAATACCTCAGGGATGATGATGTCACTCCTAAGAGTTGCCATCTGTCAAAAAAGAGAATGTTTACGGTGTGGGCGTAGCCCAATTGGCTCTGCGTAGCTTTGCCATTAACTCACATACTAGCGGTTAGCTGCTGCTTTCAACCTGTCATATAGGTCGCGATCAGTTTTGAATAGACGCGACTGCTCCGTCAGATTGAATGATTCGGCTATAAATGGATTCTTAATCCCAGCCACTGACTCTCCAGAAGTGCGGCCAGCAGGTGCTCCACTGCCTTGAGGCTTGGGCTGTTTCTGCATCCACGCGGGCAAAGTCTTGGCCCACTCATTGACGGGCGTGCGCTGATAGCCGTCAACTACGACGACTGTGCCATCTGACTCACGCTCGATTTGATCACTGGTGAGTTTAGTCTTCAGTATTAAGTCCGGATCATGAACAACGTCAGCCAAAGCGCTGATCGCAGGTGCAATCAGTTCAAGCTCTCTCACGCGGGCTTCTAGCTCAGAGATGCGCTTGTCTTTTTCAGCTGTCGCCTCACGGAATTGCAGCTCCAAAGCTTGACGGGCTTCTCCATACTTGCCCTGCTGCTCTAGGTCTGCTTGAACCGCTTTTTGCTTGAAGTCCAGTAATTCTTGAACGTCAACGCCATCGGGGATGGTTTTGTAGGCCTTTAGCTTTCCAATCAGCTCGTGGTTTTTGCGCTCTAGCCCTTCAACACTGCTTTTCAGTGAATCGAGTTCGGCGTTGTTTTGAAGCTCAGAAGGCGTAGCCTCCTGAATTTGCTCTTCAGACATGAATTACCCGTAGGGCTAATTACTTTACTACTTTACTTTTTCTTGCTCCCCTTCTTCTTGCCCATTGGCTTTTGAGGTTTTTTAGGGCCGTAGTGCTTCCCTGGCATCAGTCTTGCTCCTTAGCTGCCGTTTTCTTGTCGATTTTACTCTTGGCGGGCTTCTTAGAGGAGCTTGCCTCTGGTGCTGCCTTTCCCTGAACCGCAAGTTTGAATTTACTGTGCAGATTTGACATTGGGATAACGACGGCGTAACTGATCCAAGGTTAACTCTGACCCGTCTGCAGAAACGAATTTCCTGATCGCTTGAGTTGGGCCATACTTCTCAACCAGACTTTCAAAATACGGAACTTTTGAAGCGCCCAACACGTCATCCTTTACAGCCTTGGGTTGAAGCTCAAGCCATTGGCCATAGGTTTGGGTGTCTGGGACAGTGCCGCCCCTTACACCTCTTGATGGGCCAAGGGTAGTGCCTGGACGTCTTTGCGAATTTGATGGTGGCGGATCAAAGCCCAAGCCTTCATAATCAACAATCGGCACAGTCGTTGATCTACAATTGAAGTGTTGCGGCGGAACTGGTCCTTCGCCATAAAAGAATTCTTGGCCATCTAGCGACCGGCAAATAGCCGAAGTTCTGCTATCCAACGTGGCCACATACTTGTATTTCTTGGTCACGTCTTGATTGGCTTCGTAGACTTGCTGGCTTGAAGCATTGGCTACCTGGTTGATGCTTGTACGGACCAAAGCATTGACTTGATGATTAGCGACGGCTGTCAATTCACCGCCAGCTTGAGCTAATTGTCTTACAGACAAGGGGCCAAGATCTCCAAACTGCAAACGACCCTTTAAGCGACGCGCCAGTTTGTCCGTTGATTCGCCGGTCAGCAAGCCATTCCGAACAGTCTTGGCAAAAAGGTCAGCCTGAGATTCAGCCAAGCCCCGAAACGATTTGTTCAGCACTTTGCCGTTAGGTAGCGTGATGACAGAGCCTTGCGTTGCCGTTAGCTGAAACGTTGCAGGTGCTCCAGTTACCGCAGCTTGGAGGTCGTCACTTAGCGCAACAACGTTTAAGGCCGTTGGGTCAATAGTTGCTACCGCTTGGGCAAACTGCGGGCTGATCTGCACGCTTCTGATCTGATTCGCTAGTTCAGCTGGTAATGCCTTGGCCAACTCACTGGTTACAAATTCGCTTTGCAGTACAGCTAGCCCTTGTAGCTCTTCAACAGCAAACAACGTGCTGGTTTCTGCCCAGCTATCAAGTGACCCTTTCAGTTGCGCGAGAATGGCCCGAAGCCGTGCAGCTTTGACAGGCGCTGCAAGCTCATCAATCCCACGTAGCTGATTAACAGCATCCAGAATAAGATCGTTGTATGTAATGGCAATTCGCTTTGCCACACTGTTGCTAAAGCGGTTGAGATCGATGGCATTTCGATACAGCTCCGCTGGCGTTGTCATGATTGCTTGATCCCTACGGCCTCGGGAGGTGCGCCGCAAATGATCGAGACATCTGCGCCACCTCTTAGAGCTTCCCCCACAAGCTGACCAAACTCAGGAATAGCGTCTTCATCGTCTTCTCTTAACTGTGATTCAACCACTCCGATTGGCATTCCCTTTTCATGCCAAGTTACGCGGATGACAGCAAACAAGTCACCCTCTAGTGGTGTCTGCGCGTAGTAGAGAACCTGATGCCTTGATTCAGGCTCGGGCTCTGGCTGCCTCTGTGCGGGTCTGTTCCAAAACATCAGTCAGGGATTTCAGGTTGATCTTCGGACTCGGCTGATTCTTCAGGCACTGCCGGACTAACCGGTGATGTTGGCTGATTCATCTCAATCAAGCCGCCAGCCTGTGTAGCTTCCAGCTCTTCTTCAACGTCGAATTCATCACCCAAGACCTCTCCAGCTTCTAATTGATTTAACAGCGTCTCTTGAGTAATGGTGCCTGCCGTGTAGAGCTGTAACAGTGATTGAATCTCTGCTGGCTCCAGACGCGCAGCCAAGAAATCACGATTGACGAAGCTGCTGCCAGCTTGTGGCTCTTGCAGATATTCCGCATGAAACCGCAGGCAGTTGTCGATCATGTCCTGCATCTGCTGGGCAATGACCATCATCGTAGAATCGCCCTGACTGCGGTCAATACGCTTTGCCTCAGCTGTTTCTGCCGATAGCTTCTGACCCAGAACAGCGGCAAGACCTAGCTCGTTGATCTGCATCGCGATCTGCTCAAGCCGTTGGAATTGTGCGTCGTAGCTTCTACCGCTTGGCTCGATATATTCAGCGCGGCCTTCGGCTGGGAATGCAATCGCTTCCCCAGGTCCGGCACTTACCTCTTCCGAAGATTGCGGGAACCCGTAGAACGCAAGTAGGGGAACGGCACTCAGGTGCAGCTGATTGTCAAGATCAGACTGGACTTGATATGCCTTGAGGTTTAGCTCTGCAATGTCGGCCATTGGTGGCCGCGACTCCATCACGTTGACGCGGTTGGAATAAGCAACGGAGAACGGGATCTCATCAAGGCTGGTTATGCCTTCATCAATGACGCGAAAATCACCTTTGTCATCTTTCTGATGAATCTCAAATGCGCCTGGAGTTAAGACGCGAACTTGCTCAACTTCTTTTTCGCCGTAGTCACCATCGGGAACCAGGATTTTTTCCATCAAGCGGAGCTGAGTCAGTCTCTGTTCTCCGTCGACTAATTCCTGCCTGAACCCGAGGATGTCCCGAGGCGTATAAATTGCCCAATAGGGCCGCCCGTTGGATCCGGCTTGAGGAGCGTCAACAAGAACACCAACATGACCATACCTGATACACTTTCTGGCCGTGTCATAAGTCCAGACATTGAGGTCATTGCCCTGGAGGTCAACATCAAAAAGCTGCTCTGTGATCAGATCGCTTACGTCTGTTAACCTGACGGGCTTACGGGTCAGCATTCCTGCCAACATCCGCTCAAGCCTGACGAAGAAAGGACTGAGGGTTGAACGAGAGAGCCTATTATCGTAAGACTCGTCCATCTCCCTCGGTTCTTGCGGCAGATATTTTCGGTGCTTCTTTCTAATGCCGTAGGTGCCCTGCAAAAGCGCCTCTATCAACACCCAATGCGGCTCCTGGTTTACCCAGGCAATGTTTGGATCGTTGACACGAATAACGCTGCCAACCCGCTGCCTGCCGCCCGTTAAACCTGAATACATGCTAAAACCCCACCCAATGCCCCAATATTAATCGAAGAGACTATGTGCCACCACGTAATGACCCTTTGCGCAACCGGCTTCGGCGCTCACGTTCTAGCTCCTTGATCTGCATGCGGCCAACATTTGATTTTTGTTTGCCCCCATAGTCAAACCGTGATGCATTGCTTGCACGTACGCTGCCATATTTCCTAAGTGTTCCTTTGCTGATCTGTTTCTGTTCGAATCTTCGGTTAAACCCTTCTTGACGCTGGCCACTCTTTTTATCCGCTCGTGCGAATGTCATGCGGTCTTTTAGAGGTGCACTCTTGATAGAAGCAGCAGCAAGATTCGATTTTTGAAGCGTGCCTTCTGCCCGTTCTTTTGCTCGTGTGCGGCTGCGCTTATTCTGCGTGGCCTGGGCACTACGTACTTTTGTCGGTGCTTTTCCAGCGCTCCCACCCCCACCAGTGCCAGAGAATCGACCGCGACTGTCGCGGCGGTATCTGCGTAACTTAGCCATGGCTATTTACCTCTACGAGGTGCATTGACATTGCTCATCTGCCCCGATGGTAGCGGGAACTTGCGATCTAAGGATTCGTATGCTTTGGCTCGCAGCCTGTTTCTCCTTGTTGCAGCCGCTGTAAAATTCTTGCCCGTTTTTAGCCATGCCTTTCGATTGGCAGCAGTTGGATTGGACTTGTTGGTTTGAAAGGCCTTACTCATCTTGGCCCCTGCAGCATCAAAGCGCCGGTCTGCAGAGCGGGTGACACGGTTGACGATTTTGGTGCGACGCTCCGAAGTCAATTTGTTCACAGTATCGTGCCTTCGAGCGCTGGCCACCATTGACCGATCAGAGCCTTTGTACGCTTTCAGGCTGCCGCCTGTGCTAGCAAAACGACCGTTTGAATCTCTCACATATCGACGAGCCATGATTATTTGCCTCCACGGCGTGCACCCTTCCGGGCAAAGCTTTGGCGTTCTTTCTCCATTCTACGCTGTTTGACTTTGCTCTTGTTGGCATCCTTTTTGAACATAGATGCAGCCCGCCCGACATATTTCGTCTCGGCTGAATTGCTTGTTCGCCGTCGCACGGTTGTGGCTGAACTACGGCCAGCCCTTGATGACATCTGCCCTCCTGCTTTCTCACCACCTTTGAGGGTCTTGACCATTGCAGCATCTGATCTCGCTGATTTGCCCGAGGCGCTGGCCTTCCTTCCGGACTTAAACGCTCCGCTGGTTTTGCCCCCTCCGCCAGAGAAACGACCTATTTTGTCGCGGGTGTATCGACGGGCCATAGTGCTGAATTAAATCATCAGTACAGTCTAATGCCTGTACCTCGGCCAGCACGTGCGTAGAGAGGATTAAACTCGCGCCACACCAGGTATCCCAGGCCGTCATTCATGTGGTCATATCCGGAGTCTTTATCCGGATCGCCTTTTTCCGTGTAGGACTGAAGCTCTAGGCATTCAATCGTGCGCTTGCAGTTGGCTGCAATCTGCAGCCTTATTTCTCCTTTCCCATTCTCCAACAAAGCCTGAAGAGCAGCCACCCGATCACGGATGGGAGGATTTGACCTAGGCGATTGATTGGTGAATCCGTATCCCTCCAGGATCTGTATGTCAGTCTGGCTGGCATTCGTGCTGCGGTTACCGCCTGATGCATCTGGGTAGGCATAAATGCGACGGTCGGGAAAACGTCTTCGTATTTCTTGAGCCAATGCATCCGTGTCATGCGCACCTGCCACCTCGTCGATGACTAACAATTGATTGCCAAGGCGCACAGCGATAATGGCAGACATGTTTTGGATGTTGAAATCAACCCCCACGCGTAGAGGCTCGTCTTCAACATTGGGGATTTCTGCAATAACGTGTTTCGCTCGGTCGAAGCGATCGTAGACCTGCCCTGTGGCAAGATTGACAAATTGCCCATCAAGGTAGGCCTTGATCAATCTTTCCGGGTAATTAGCCAAAAGAGAATCAATGAAGCCATCCGGCAAGTAAGGGTTGTCAGCAGTGCGAGCACGGATTAAACGTTTATCCGGTGCCGGGTTGCGCTCAAACGTTTCCCACGCCCAGCCAAAACCTTCTGGTGTGGTCGCTATGTAGAACTGCTGCATGTTACCTGATCTCAATCGAGCCAATGCCATGCGGGACGCCTGCTCTGCCGTGCGCTTATTGGTGGTGTCACACTCGTCAAATCCTACGGCACAAAGGTTCTGTCCTCGAATTCGGTTCCATGTCTCCATAGTTCTGAGCAGGATAGTGTGATCACCTTCTTTGAATCTGAGCACATATTCTGGCAAAGGTGACACTCTGAAGGTATAGGGCAGACCGATCGCTTCGAGCATGTCGTCCATAGATCGGACTAAGATGTCCCGTAGCATTGGGGCAACCGGCTCGAATAGAGCCGACACAAAACCAACATTTGAAGCCGCAATATTGATAGCCTTGGCACAGAGACCATATGTCTTGCCAGCACCAAATCCTGAGACAAGGCCCAGAATCCTGTGTTCTTGGTCTTCACAGAATGCAGCTTGATGTGGCAGGAGTGTGGAATTGAGGCGATCCAGCACTTCGCTAGCCGACATACCACCGCATTCCGAATTAGCCAGAATTAAGCCTTTGGGGGCTGCGTCTAAAATGCTCGGCATTTGACAGAATATCCCATCCCAGGTTAGCTTGTGCGTCAAGGCTAATGACCATTGACCGAAATCAGCAATTTTGTAAAGACTGCGGCGAGATATCCACTGCTGACCCAGACACAAGAAATTGAGCTAGGGCGACGGATCCAAGCCTGGTTGCAGCATCCGGACCCACCCCCCGCAATAATCCGATCAGGCCGCAGGGCTCGAGATCAGTTTGTGTGCAGCAATTTGCGCCTCGTCATATCAGTTGCCAAGAGATACTCGTCAAGGCTGAAGAGCACTAGCCTCACTTTTCAAGATCTGCTCCAAGAAGGAACTTTGGGTTTGCAACGCGCAGCTGAAAAATACGATCCTGAATGCGGATACAAGATGTCAACTTATGCGTACTGGTGGATCAGGCAAGCAATATCCCGCAGCCTTGACATGAAGTCGTTGATGATACACATTCCCTGCGAAGCAAAACGCAAACTTCGGGCCTATGCGAAAGCATCTCAGGAAGGCGGCAGTCAAGCAGCAATACTCGAAAGAGCCGATCTTAAGCAACGCGATCTAGAGACCATCCAACAAGCAGCCATGTGCCGGAATGTTGGCGCATTAGACGATTTGGACATGCACGCTCAATGCTGACATATTGACGTTTTGTGAAATTGCATGTTATGATATGAATATAGAGGGCAACGAGCCCTCCTTCTTCACACCATGCCCCGCACTTATACAGAGCAAGCACTCCACATCGTAGATAGCCTTCGGAAGATTGCAAAGCGTGACCACACCGTTTGCCGCAGCCGTGGATTCTCATTCCATGAAAACGGACATATCTACTTGGACGAAGACCGGATCGGGCATGCTGCAGCAGTGCAAAGCTTGGCTGCAGTAATGGAGAAAGAAGAACTGGCGATAGAAGAAGCCAAAAAACCCACTACAACCGCCAAAAAGAGCAAAACCAAAGGGCCAATGACTTGGGACAGCCTGAATGAAAATACCAAAGCGTATTTTTTCCAGTTAGCCGCTATCATCGGCGATGATGTAGACGTCATAGTAAAAATCGGTCTCAAAAATGCGCCTAGACTGAGCAATCTTAAGAGAGTGGGCTTAATTGCCAAGACGAAAAACAGTTACCACCAAGGACTAGAGATTACAGAAGCAGGCCGGGTGCTTCGCGATGCCTGACGTTCGCTGGTCCACTTCGCCACAAATCAACGTGGAGGCCGCCAGGCAGGCGGCCAAAAAATCCAAGGATGGCCGCGGCCTAACGGCTCTTGAGCGTGCCTTTTATGAATCCTACAACAAGAAGCCCAGGAAATGACCTGAGTGTTAAGCATTGACGAAATGCGCTATTCCGTGATATAATAGAATCAAGGAGGCAAAGAGCTTCCACTGAACGGATCGAATGACAAGCACCGAACTCCGCGCCAAGCTTGAAGCCAATCTTGCTGATATGGCTCAAATTTTGAAAGATTTCGATTCAATGCCCAAGGGCTCGATCGATGAAGAAGACGACTGCGACATCCTGGGTCTGCTTACCGATCTGGAATGCCTCAGCAGAGGCAACATCGATGAACAAATGCATGACGTAATTTACGAATCATTTGCCAATAGCCCACAAGTTACACAGATTTCATGAAATAATTGGCAAGGAGTGATATCTCATGCTACAATAAAATCAAGGAGGCAGAGAGCTTCCACCGAGCAAATCAAATGACAACCGCAACCCACACGCTCACAGACGGCCTCAACAATTTCATTTTTGAAGTATCCACCGACATTTGCTTGATCAAGTTTGTCAACTGCTTCGGTGCTATCACCGAGACTATGGAATTCACAGTAGAAGAAGGCCGCAAGCAATGGAAGCTTGCTCTTGCTTGTGGCAACAAGCGTGGCTACAGCCTGCCCCGTCGTCCTGAGCCTTCGCTGTTTGCTATTAAGAAGGGTGAAAAGCCCCTACACGCAGCTTGATCATCTAGGCCTTCGGGGCTCTAGGCCCTGCCTGGCCCTAGATGCGTCCTCCTCGGCTTCCCAGAGCCTGCGGAGGACAGCCTCTTTTCCCTCTACTAGGTGCATGCTGCTCACCCAGGCACGCTTGGTCTTATATGTGACCCAGATGCCCTCTTCTTCTTGCATCATGCGAAGATTCCTGTGAGTTTGGCCAGTGTGTTGATGGCACTAAGTGCCACCCCGTGGTTGTCTGATTCAAAGGCTGCACGCTGAACCGCCTTAGTCGACTCGATCAGCTCAGCCAGCATCGCAGTTCTGTCTACACCCTCACAGCCTTCCACCAAGACAAGCGCGGCAGCGTGGACCTTGCCCATGCCGCTGCTGAAAGATATGCCTTCATCCTTGGCGATCTCAGTGCCAATCTGAACGCGGCTATACCCTGCCCTGAGCTTGGAAAGAATAATGCTTTGGTCCATGCCACGATTTTAGCCAATAGATAGTTGTACCGCCCGTACCCGGTTCTTTCTCGCGTGTGGTCTACGGTTTTTTTTTATAATTAACCTTAAAAAAAAGAGGGTGGTACATACCGGTACGCAACAGGGAACGGGGCTTTCATGCGGTGCAGCATAGGTACAGACCCAACACCCAACCCCGGTTAGATTCATGAGTCTCGGTCTAAGATCTGCCAGTCAGTCTCAGATAACCCCCTGTCCCATACGGTACACTGACACCAGAACCTATACGAACCACGCCTCCGGCGTTCCTTCCAACCAATCTGAAGCAATGACGATTTGATGTGCTTGTCTGCTATCGCAGCAGGCACAAGCTCCCACTTCATGACTCTACTTTTTAGGGTCGATTTCCTCACAAAACCACGGCTGAATTCATTGCGGAGCAGCTTCTGCAGCGGCTCAACGAGAATCGACTCCTGACTGTATTCGAGATTGTTCTCAGCGCTTTCTTCTTCCAGAGCATCGGACAAATAGGGCAGTTCGCCACGCTGCCAGAGCAGCGCAGCTGTGCGCCAAATCGCATCGCGCTGACGAATCAGACTGTCGCGGTCGAGCTTCTTACGCATTGGAATGACCCAATATCTGCGCTCACCTGTGCTGTCGTTCAAAAAATCGTCGCGATTGCAGCTACCAACCAGGATCGATGGACGCCTAAATTTCTCAGTTACGCGGCCAAACGGCGGCCTAAAAATGTCAGTCTGCGTAGTTGCAAAATTCTTTAATTTGGCAGACTGCTTGACCGATGTGATGCCGTCAATCTCGCCGAGCTCAATGCCCCACGAGTCGTGAAGGCCGATATAAGAATCTTTGTCTCCAAGCTCTGCACAAAAGACTTTGAACCAATCGCCGAACAGCAGATTCCAGAAGGTGGTCTTGCCCAGTCCCTGTCCACCATGCAATACACATATGTAGTCCATCTTGCAGCCAGGGTCCATAGCCCGCTGCACTGCGCCAATTAGGCAGCGTTTAAGCATCTCACCATACAGAGTGCCCTCAGCACCCAGGAATTCCCAAGCCAGCATGTCGCACTCGACGGTACCAATCGAATGATCCTCCAGGAGCCCAGTCAGGTAATCTTGAACCGGATGATACGCATGACGAGAGGCACCAGCGATCAAAGCCTCGGACAGCATCTGATCAGACAGCTTGTAGCCGCGATTTTGGATCATGCAAAGCAGTTCAACCCTGTTGACATCGCGCAGAGGTTCTCCGTCTAGCTCCACCTTGTACCCAAGCTGATTGAAAGCAAGACGATCGCCCAGATAGTTCACAAGCAGCGCAGACAGGGCACCAGAATCAAGCTGCATCTTGCGACCCTTAGGGTCGTGCTGATCAGGCAAGAGCTCAGCTATGCCCTCCATCTTCGTAAGAACCCGACCTGAGGCAGGAGCTGCACCAGCACGAGAGACGCTATTGCGACGGTGAGATTGGACATTAAAGGCCCAGCGATCCTCAAACCCAGCGGTAACCTGTCGCCCCTCGCGGGCGCTACGCAGTGTGGCATCAATCTCGCTACGGGTAAAGCCGGACTTGTCGGTTTTAGCGAGTGCAGTCTGTATGAGCTCATCCGCGGTACTAATAATGCGGACATCGACAGACTGGCGGCGCAAAGCCTCATCCTCAGCCGCATAAGCATCTGCCGCTAATTTGAACAGGTTGTCATTGCGGCCACCCTCACCACCACAACCGCCATCTACAAGCTTGCTGTGCTCACGCGTCAGCAACGACTGCAGATCGATCTCACGGACGACTTGAGTTACAGCAGCTAAATCACGGCGTCTGGGCAGGAACTCAATCCAGGCCTCCGGCAGCTGAGCCACAGACTTGGGGGTGCCATCCCAGGTGTAGTAAGCGCCGCTGGGATGCTCACCAGCTGCAATAAACTGCTGTGATCGCCAAAAGACTTCTAGGTTACCTTTTTTCCATTTACCAGCATCTATGGGTAAGCGGGCAGACTGCTCGTCGCTCACACAATAGATATGTTTTTGCCTAGTGCTGTCATTGCTACGTCCAATAACCCAGGTGGGCAATAGCGGTAGTCCATGCGCCTGGCAGAAATCAAACGCATCAGTTCCGTCCAAATCGATGCAGACATACTTGGCCTTAGCCGTATTGATGCCAACAGACCTGACCTTATCGCCCATCTTGGCAATTTGTTGCGCTGTGTAGCCTTTCTGCTGCCAGGCTTTTTCGAGTGGAGCTTTATCTGGGCCACAAGGCACCAGGCATTCGCCTGGCATCTGCAGCAGCATCTCGGTTTTCCAGTTCATGTTAAACTTGATTTAGAAGCGACGATGTCGAGGTCGTCGTGGACAAAGAGAGTAGGGGATCTTGAGGCCTGGATAGAACCAGGCCTTTTTCATGTCCATGTCGAGTGTAGCATGGACAGGCGGTTCCGATGTTGTACCAGGCGGAACGCCTAGGTACGCAGAATGTCAAGCGCTTCATCAACCGAAGTCACGACGCCAGAAATACCGCCCAAATCACGAATGCGATTGAGAAAGGCAAGCTGATCTGGTCGTGGTTTTTCACCAGCTAGCTTTACTTCAAGCGCCACAAAAATGCCTTTGCCAGCGCGGCATTGAATGCCAATTAAGTCTGCAGACCCAGGTGGTAAGCCTGCAGTTACGAAAGCTCCATCCGCTGTCTTGAACGTGCCCACACTGTTCCTAAAAATCACGCAGTTTGGCACATTCTCCGAGATCGCAAGTCGGATCTCGTTCTGTAGCCTGGTCTCCTTTTGTACGGCCAATCATGGAAGGTTGATCAAATTGCATCTTAGCCCGTCCTGATGCTTCTGGCATCCCAAACGGCAATAGCACGCTTGCCCAAGCTCACAGTGATGTGATCTGATCGGCGTGAAATGACCTTGCCTCTCTCCATGCCGCCGCCCATTTGGATCCTGACGGCATCTCCATTTCGGATGCCGTCAAAATTACCAGGATCTTTTAGCCAACGATCTATGCTTGGCATGCCAACATCCATTGTTCCGTCATGCACTCCATCGTGGAAGCGTGGCGTTCAGCTATCTTCCAACTACGCATTTTGGCAAATTCCCTCCATGCCACGATCTGCCGATGATAGATTCGGGCTTTTTCGAGGCATTCACTGGCATCAGGCTCAAGAAGAATCATTGCGTTCTCAAGCTCTATCTCACAAAGTTTGGCACTAAGGGTGGTCTGGCGTGCGAGACCTAGGGGAGTGATACTTGGCATCAGTTAGAGAAGGAAGTAGAAACCTGCTGGGAGCGTAAGCCCGACTTTGCTGCGGGCATCTCATTGCCCATGCAGCAGATCAGGACTAGTGCAGCAATTGTGAACGATTTGAGGTAAATCATGAGATTAAAAGTACGGGTCGTTCCCGCTTGATCCCATCATAACATTTCATATCGCAAGATGTCAATGCCTATGGATGCCACGGGATGCAAGGACCCTATCCGCCCATCCGCGGGCATATCCCCTTTCTTTTGCGATCAGCTCTAATTCTTCCAGATTGCGTGCACGGCCAACCAGACGCCGTTTTTCCTTTGATATGCGCCTTTTTTCCTCTAGTAAGATGTCGGCCTCCTCGGGGATCCGACTGTCTAGCGGATGATGAAACCCGCAGTATGGACACACCCGCAGCGTTGGTCTATGAACACCAAAACAAGTCGGGCACACCCGGACTGCTACATTGGCCACTAGTCCGGCCCGCTCTTTCTTCTTCCCGCTCAAGCTCCATTCGCGCACGTCGTCGGGCATGCCATGCCGCTCGCTATTGCCAGCCGCATCCAGGATGACAGCGACATCAGCTGACGGGCGCAAGGCCCGACCAATCTGCTGTAGATGGAGGCCCAGAGATTGCGTCGGTCGGAGCAGTAACACGCAGTCACAATTTGGGACATCAAAACCTTCGGAGATTAAATCAACGCTGAGCAGGATCTTGATACGACCGGTGCGGAAATCTTCTACTACATCTTTTCTGCTCTGCTTAGCCATCTTGCCCTCGATGCAGCCAACTGCAACTCCAGCCTTTTTGAATGAATACTCGACTTCTTCCATGTGTGCCACTGACACGCAGAATCCAATCGTTTGTCGTCCGCCCGCTAGCAACTTCCAATTCTTGACAGCCGCGGCCACGACCTTGATCTCGCTCGTCCTCTCAGACAATGCTGCACGAGAAAAATCACCACCTTTACGGGTGAGGCCTTTAACGTCTGGTTGACCAGGCGGACAGAACAGCTTGTATCTAGACAAAAACCCGTCTCCGATCAAGCTGGCACTGTTAGGTCCTTCCACCATCTGCTGATATACGACGTCTAAGCCTCCACCATCCAATCGCTGCGGTGTAGCTGTGAAACCAAGCACCTTTGTGCTCTTTAAGATCTTTTCTTTCCAGGTACGGGCGCAAGAATGATGGGCTTCGTCCACGATGACTAGATCTTCACCATCCGGCACCCAGCTCTGGATAGTCTGCACGTATTTGTCTGGCACCTGATCCAGCAACTCACGTCTGTGAACCAAAATCTTGACTGTGGCTCCACTAGCCCTAGCCATTGCAGCAATCTCGCAAAAAATACGTGTCTTGCCGCCACCGGTAGGCAGAACGCAGAGCACCCGGTCATGCTCTCGGAGCCCAGCTCGTAACCGGTATAAGAGGTCCGTCTGGTAGGTTCGAAGTGGCATGCATTGACGTCTGTCGTTATCCTATGTTATCATAAGGGGGCCACGGCATCAAGCCTTGAAACCAACTCACCATCTAACCGACATTGAGTACCGGGCTCATCCGGCAGTCTCAAGATCAGCACTTACCGATTTGATGCGCAGCCCGCTGCATTACTGGGCCAAGCATGTGGATCCCAACCGCATTGAAGCTTCTATAGATAGCCCTGCCCTTAGGTTCGGCACAGCGGCGCACATGGCCGTTCTTGAAGAGCAGCGTTTCCGTGAAACCTACCATCTAGGCCCACAAGTCAGCCGCGCCACTAAAGCTTGGAAAGATGCAGCTAAAGCTTGTACCGGTACTCTTCTCCCACCGGATGAATATCAAGCTCTGATCGGAATCCAAACATCCTTGCGCAACCACCCTTCTGCGTCTAAAGCTTTATTTGCCGACGATGGCATCAACGAGGCTACATTTATCGCGAATGGCCTCAAATGTCGGGCTGATCGGGTTACCGAAAAAGGCATGCTGATCGACCTGAAGACCACTCAGGACGCAAGTGCTACAGCATTTTCTAAATCTGTCGCTAATTTCAACTATCACATTCAGGCGGCGTTTTACCTGCATGTTGTAGAGATGGCCACGGGTGAGCGCCCCAAAGGCTTTGCATTTATAGCCGTTGAGAAAGCGCCTCCTTACGCTTGCCAGGTGTTCATAGCATCAGATTCCATGCTCGCTGAAGGCCTTACGCAGGTTTACCGCATGCTGGAGATGAAAGACACACTGGAGGCAGATTACGGCACAGATCCTTGGCCGTCCTACTCGGACTCACCGGTCACACTTGACCTACCACGCTGGGCAATCAAATGAAGCAAATCATCGCAGCCCTAATCAAATTTCAACGAGAGGTCGGACCGATCCACAAAGAGTCGTCTGCGCAGTACGGCAAATATGCCGATCTGCAGACAGTCCTGACTAAAGTCAATCCCGTCCTCAATGAGAATGGTTTGTTTATCACCCAGCTTCTTGCTGGCAAAAACCTGATCACCGAAGTCCATCACACCAGTGGTGAAGCGTTGGTATCTGACTGTGAGTTGGTTCTCACAGAAGGACGCAATGCACTACACACTTGGGGTGGTGCCGTTACTTATCAACGAAGGTACGCCATCTTGTCGATCCTAGGACTGGCCACTGAGGATGATGACGGTGACAGTGCAGGGCATAAAATGGTAAAAACCAATTCCCTAAGTAATGTCGACGATTTCTTCTGAGTTTAATTCTGCCGAATACCTTACACCGGCTCAGCTGGTGGATAGGTGGGCAGATACACCCCTTGCTATTTCGTATGTCACGCTGGCGCGGCGGCGTGCTGCGGGCAAGGGGCCTCAGGCCTGCTATGCGGGCCACAACGACCGCGTCTACTACCACCTCGATGCCATCGTGGCATACGAATCTGCAACCAAACCACATGCCAAGCCTCAACGCATCACTGTTCAAGAACGATCGGAAGGAAAAGGAGCAACAGCCTGACTTTACAGGCCCAGGCAGTGTCTCCAAGGAGGATTTTATGTCTATCGCTGATGCAATTACAGCTGGCAGATTCAACTCTGACGACAACGGCAACATAAAGATCCGTGTCGCAGGCTGGAAAAAAGCCGCAATGTCTGGCGTCAGCTATATCAGCCTGGCTATCAGCGTAGACGACTACAATCTGCAGTCAGCGCCTGCTCCTTTTGCGATCAAGGAAGCTGAGGATCTGTTCTAATGACAGCTGCCGTCAAAGGCGACAGAGGCTGGGACAAGCAATTCCAGGCCAAAATCTCGGACCTGCACAAGGACTTTTGGGATCACTGGAAAGAAGTCGATTACGACACCGTGCTGCACACTACCGCAACGATAGTCGACATGTTGCCTAAACTTATCGAACTCTCGCATACGCGAGGTAAGCAGGGGTACAAGAAAAGATGAATCGTGATCTGATTCTGGACTGCCAATTCGGTAGCACAGGCAAGGGGCTATTTGCTAGTCACTTGGCCGCGAGGAAAAGCCCAGACACTATTGCGTATGCGCCGTCACCCAACGCCGGTCACACGTTCTACTACTCTGGCAAAAAGTACATCCACAAGATGTTGCCCAGCGGGATCAGCAGTTCCGGACTCAAGACAATCGTCTTGGGACCCGGTTCCCTGCTGGACCTAGACAGGCTCTACGACGAGATCAACAATCTGCCATTCAAAGTGGCCGTTCTCGTCCACAGGAATGCGGCTTGCGTGCTTGACCGCCACAGAGCAGCTGAGGCGAAAGGAGGCACCGCTCCTGGCTCTACGAGACAGGGCGTCGGGGCTGCCCAGGCCGAGCGTATCCTGCGCCAGCCCATGCACAACAATCTTGCGGGTGAGAATCAAGACCACAGAGTCTTTGACCATGTCAGCATCATTGACACGCCCACTATGCAGCGGGTCTACTTTGACTCCCATCAGCTGCTGATCGAGAGCTGCCAGGGCTACAGCTTGTCTGTCCTGCACGGCTTCTATCCGCACGTCACATCACGAGACGTGACAACGGCTTCGATTCTCGCCGATACCGGCGTGCCCTATAGCCATCAGATGGTAGTGTATGGCACGTTTAGGACTTACCCGATCCGCGTAGCCAACCGCCCAGAATCTGGAGAATACAGCGGGCCTGGTTTTATCGATTCGCAGGAAACCTCTTTTGAAGCTATTGGCCAACCAACCGAGTTGACTACAGTCACTAAGCTTCCGAGGCGCATCTTTACCTGGAGTCAGCAGCAGGCTATAGAAGCTTGCAACCAGAACCGTGTAGATGTCGCCTTTCTCAATTTCGCTCAGTACCCCCCTTCCTTCGATGAATTGGTCCATATTTGGGAATCTCTCGGCGAAAGCACTCAAGTGGGCTTTTTGGGATTCGGACCCAAGAGTGAAGATGTCCTCCGCGTCGGAGCCCCTTCCATTAGTCGTGACCAAGCATACGCTGCCTGGAAGCGATATCGCACAGCTGCAAGATGAAATCGCCGAGTGGGCTAACTTCACAATTCCCGACCGCACGGCCTACTCGACTGTTGCCAAGCTACTAGAAGAAATTGGAGAGCTTATCGCGTCTGAACGCATGAGTGATCCTCAAGAACTGGCCGATGTCGCCATATTGGTGCTCGATCTGTTCTACCTTCAAGAGGTAGACATGGTAGATGCAGTGCGTTCCAAAATGATGGTGAACGTACGGAGGAATTGGAGAATCGCTGACAACGGGAGCGCCAAACATGTCTGAACCAATGGATTTTGCACCACCTGCCACCAAGAAACACACCGGCCCACTGAATGGAGCTGCAGACTACCTCAAGGCTCAGTACATCAACCGTTGGGGTATCGTGTGCACCGCCAAACAGCAATCAATTGCAGAACATTCCTACAACGTCTGGGTACTTGTATCCCATTGGGGGCCGGAAGTGCTCAATCTGCACGAGTTGCAATGTGCCCAGGAGTATGCCCTAACGCATGATCTGGCAGAGATCCGCACAGGCGACTGCCCAACACCATTCAAAGACCCAATGGTCAAACAGGCCTTAGGCGAGCTGGAGATGGAAATCTGCCCGCAGATCCCTGTGACTCCTAAGATCAAACAGTTGGTGAAGTACTGTGACACTGCGGAATCAGTGCTGTTCCTTAAACTGTACGGGTTGGGCAAACATGCTGACGACGTCCGCGAGTTGCTTGCCGTGCAGATGTGGGCTCGGCTAAAAGACAGCCTGTTTTCCACAAACCAACGTCAGAAGCTACATGACCTTTTTAATGAGACCTTCCATGACATTTGACCAGATGCAGCAGGCAACAGCGATGCATTCTAGGGGACATAGTGCGCTGTCAATCGCCAGATGCTTAACCGGTGTCAGCTACCGCGAAATTGAGCAGCATTTTGACTTTCCAAAGCATCCTGAGCATTTTGGATTCACCCAAGGTTTTGCCAAATGGTTGATGGAAGACTGCAAGTACACTTGGCGCCCTAACAATCAGAACGCTCCAGACGCTCCATGGTCACGCGTACCCGGACTGGCTGAATATGAACAAGGCTGATTTTCAGAGAGTGTTGCACGAGACCAGCGACACCCTCCAAGTGCTGACAGATTCCAAAGGTCGGGAATACGCCAACAGCTGTGACCAGCTAGCCAACTTTAAACGGTTGTCGGCCCAGCTGGGGCTCACTAAAGAGCAGGTAGTCATGGTCTATCTCTCCAAGCACTTGGATTCAATCCATAGCTACGTGCGGAATCCAGATCAGGATCTGTCGGAGCCGATTCAAGGGCGCATCCATGACGCCATCCTCTATCTCGTTCTCCTCAAAGCCTGCATCGATGAAGACTAAGAGCTACAACGTTTGCGACAGATTCCCACCTCTGCTAACCGCGGCAGAGGAGATTGAAATGGGGCGCCGCATTCAAACGATGCAGAAGCTTAAGCAAAAGCCCAAGCAAGAATTAACAAAATCGGAGCTCATCCAGATTAAGCGGGGACAACGGGCGTTGAACCGTATGATTTCGGGCAATCTTCGGATGGTCGCTGGGATCGCCCGTAAGTATACCGGCATCGTCAATCATCTGTCATTTGACGACATCATCCAGGAGGGAAATGTCGGGCTCTGCCGTGCTGCGGAGAAGTATGATCCCACTCGTGGCTACAAATTCAGCACTTATGCATACTGGTGGATACGGCAGTCAATCAATCGAGCCATCAGTGACAAAGAGCGCGTAGTGCGCATTCCGTGCAACGCTTTTGAATCGATTGGCAGAGCTTTATCTTGGCAGCAAGAATTTGAGCAAAAACACGGGCATCAGCCAACAGTCAATCAAGTAGCGGCTCACATCCGGATCTCACCAGAAGTTTTAGTGTCAGCACTACGTGCCTACTGGCGAGGCCCAAGCCTTGATGCTTCAGCAAAAGACAAAAACGGTCAGACAGGCGGGGCTGCACTAGTAGATCTTTTTTCTAATCCATCAGACGCGGATCCATTAGACGAAATCGAGCATGGTATGCAGCGAGAGAAGCTGTATAGCATAGTCGGCACTCTGCCTGACGTACAAAAAGAGCTGTTGGGAGAGTATTACGGACTGTTCGGGCAAGACCCTGTCAGTTTTACCGTCATGGGAAAAAAGCGCGGCGTTTCGCGTGAAGCGATCAGCCAGAAATGCCACCGTGCTATCAATGCACTGTCCATGAAAGCTCGCATGCTGCAGTAGTCAGAATGGTGCAGGTGATGCGCTTCTATTCAAGACAAACAAGTTGAGCATCCATTTCGGAAATCCGGCTAATCGCCTGGCACAGCAATCTGCGCTGGTGCCAATTTTGGCGTACCAATGCAACACATAACCCTTGGACTTCTTCGATGTCTTCGGTGTTATAAATGGAGCGTACCGACCGCTCCATTGCGAGCTCGTCATGGAGGGTTTGTTCTGCGACCATCCACTTCATGTCGTCCATCAATCATCTCCAAGATTTTGCGTTCCTCAGAATAGGGACGCCTAGCCCGAATATAGTCATGGACTGCAGGGGCTAACCACTCATGCGGCGGCCAACAGTTATTCCAATTCACAGGCTGCACACAGCCGACCACCACGGTGCTCCAGAAGGCAATTGTATAGCTCCATAGCCAGTATAGGCCCATTACAGCCTACTCATCATCGATCAGGATTACCCAGCCCGTTCCAGCACCCTCAACTTCCCAACGCTGCTTAAACGCTTGACGTGATACTTTGGCGTTTTTTCCGCCATATCGACCTACATGATTTCCACGTTCGATATCTGGCAAACCTCTTGGATCGTGCATGACCCAATCATCCTTGTCAAAACCAACGATAAGGCTCCAATGACCGCAGCCGTAACTGTCACACATTGGCGGTTCACCTCTACTCATGTCACCATGATGGAGCCATCCAACCATGACTGGACGGCCAGCTGCTAGTTCAGCTTCAATCAAGCTCCCATCGCCGTCCTGCCTAAATTCTGCATATAAGCCCAAACTTCTCAGCGCATGAATCTGAGCATCAATACTTGTTGTATCGCCAAACCGTTCTCTGATCTTGTTGTATCCATCGTCAGTTTTCACTTTTCCATAGAAGGCTGCGGCCATCGCGGCGGAAGAGCTGAAACATTCTCTGTAACCCCTGCCGCTTTTATTGTCCAGCTGATGGAAATAGGGCACCAGAATCTGCTGTGCTATTCCGCTGGCCTTCCAAGCTTCAAACCAAGCAGCATCTTCTCTCAGCAGTTCTTCAGGCAAAGCATCTTCTAGCTCTGAGATTGCTGCTAGCTGGTGTGGAGTTCCGCGAAAGTGACTGAAAAAAGGGAGAAGACTAATCACCAAAAAAGAGAAACGGTTCATTTGCTCAACGCTGGTCTAGGGCATTCCGGGCGCTGAGACAAGCCTGCATGGTAACCACTTAGAAAGAAAAATCCAGCTGCACCAATGATCGCAGTGGCTAGCGTTCCCAAGACAAAAAACCCGCCAACTAAGACCCAAGTTGGGTCAGCCTTCATTTCTCGACTCTTGCTTCAGGGAACAGGTTCTTGCTCACATACTCACAGACTTGGTCGTCGATAGTATTGTCTGTGGTCTTGACGTAAGCCTGAAGCAAATCAAGGACCAGAACTTTGACCGCTTTGCTCTTAAGGAATGAGAACAGAATCGGACGGATTAAGAACAGCATAAGAGTTTGATCATTGATAAGAGTCTAATTCCGATCACTGTGACCCTCCAGTCTTGCAAGTGATCGTTCCAGCTCACCGATTCTGGCGAAAATCTCTCTGTCCCTAGCCATCAAGTCGTTATGAAGCACATTCATACGGGTAGCTAGATTATCGACAGCTGAAGTTAACCTTACGAGTGAATCACGCCCAGCCTGACTCTGGCTATTAGCGCGGGCAATCCCAAGACCAGCCACCCCAACGGATGCTCCTGCTATGGCCGCTAAGATTTCGATCACCGCTTAGCTCAACTCTTCTATTGACAATGGTAGACCCACAAGAGAATCAAGACCATAAAGAAGGAGTCCCAATCGCAGATCTTGTCAAATGTGCTGTTTTGATTTGGAGCGCAACACTGTTGACTGTTTCTTATCTGGGTTTCTTTCCACAGATGAAGATGGACAATACCTTCGTAGCCAGTCTGCTCACCGGGGCGATGGCCTCTTTTGGTATTGAGCGTAAATCCGCCAATCAGCAAAAAAAAGTGCCACCTAAAGTTGAAACACCTACTAACACGCCTACTCCGCAATGAAACGGTTTGCTCTCTTAGCGATTGCGCTGTTCCTAGCCCCAGCAGCTCAAGCAGATCTGACACACAAAATCCAATCAAGTATTCAATTGCAGGTGGGAGGCGCGATGACCACTGCAAATCGCATTGGGTCAACTTTTTCGGTCAGCGGTTCAGGCGTTGATACGACAGACGGCACCACGGCCAATACTATCAGCACAGGTGCTATTACATCAGGTGTCTATGCCCCAGGAACCATTGCTGCAACTCAAGACAACCCTGGTTCGGCCTTCAGCTTTAGTCAGTCCTACACCCAGGCCGATGCCGTCCCAACATCGGCAGCCGCAACCGGAGCAGTCCAAAACTTTGGCAGCTTGCAATCTACGGCTTCAGGCACTGCTTCCACACTGGCAGGCACAATCTCAAGTGCGGGAGCCATGACTGTGACAGCTGGTGGAGCGAACACTCTTGGTATTGGACAATTTGTTACTGAGTTGAGCATCGATTGATGCGGTTTCTGTTGCTGCTCCTGTTGTTTGCTCCAGCTGCAAACGCTGTGCCAGTTGTGCCCAATTTTTCAACTGGCTCAATGACGACACATTCAGAAACAACCAGTAACGTCACAGAAACAATTGTGAGCGAGTCCTACGAAACTGGCTGGCAATATTCTGTTAGTGGCACCAACATAAGTCCAGTAAACGGAGCCAGCCTCACACCAGGCACAACAACGGTTAACGGATGGTCAGCTCTCGACGTAAACAACAAGCCAAGTTGGAACATTGTCAACCCTGGTGGAGCGTTTCAGTTCGTAGAAACTTACTCCGGTCCAGGTCTGTCAAACGTGACAACAATCCAGCGCGTCACCGAAATCAATCAAATCACCGACACTATCTCTACCTTCTCGCAATAGTCCTAGCTGCTCCAGCCAACGCAGAAACGATTGGTGGTGTCTCCGCCACTGCCGCGCCAACTGCTACGAGTTCGGGAAGCGTAACCAACCAAGCGGTAATGATTGCGCCATCTCAGCATCTGACGAATTCGTATGGTAATGGCATTCAATGTCAAGGCCCAATTCTTACGGTCACTCCCTATGTCAATCGATCCAAATCTTGGCAGCTTCCGTTTGAGAGTTATTATGACGACCCTGTATATGATCTCAGTGATCGGGATGATAACGGGATACTCGATAATCCTGGATCCGTCCTATATGAGATGCCAACGAGAACGGGCCAACGCGATTCGCACAACTGGAGTGGCGGACTTTCGATGCAAGTAACCATCCCCTTAGATGGTGGCCTACAAGCACGATGCAAAGCGATGGCTGATGCCAACATCAGACTGCATGAACAGCTTCTGGCTACAAAACGTTTAGAGTTTGAGCTCGCGCGACTTCGCGCCTGCGCCGATCAAAAATTACGTGGCGTTGAATTTCATCCCAAAAGCCCCATATTTAGAATTTGCGCTGACATAGTCATCAAGCCCAAGCCCGGACAGGTATTGCAGCACAAACATGCTATCCCTTCTGCTTTGCCCGTTGAGTTTTCCGGCGCTCAAACACCGATACAGGTGGTGCCTTTTTCCCAAAAGCCTTAGAGATTTTGGTCAGCGCCTTTTTGACTGCAGGCTTGATCAGTTTCAACAAAAACGGAGTGGCAAGACCTGCCGCAACACCCACTGAGGCCGTAAGAGCAACAGTCGTTGCTGCCGGCAAAGACGGGACAGCATTTAGCATCTGTTCAGGCAGCTTGATCTCTTCGTACAAGACGACACATTTGCCGTCCTGTAACTCGTAGCCTGAAATTCTTTTGTTACCACCTTGAATAACCGTACCAATCCCCTTGGCCCTCAAGGGAGGGCACCTAGGATCCTCATCAATCTTCGCTTTCGGCTTGGGAAGATTCGGCGTAGCTGGCGCTGGCGCTTGTGGTGTCTCAGGCGTCGAAGTTTTTGGCAACGGAGCAACTGGGTCAAAAACTAGCTTCGTTGGCCTGTAGTCCATTGGGTTGAACTCAGGCAAATCAATGATTGGAGTACCAATGTTGACCGTAACCGGTGGTGCAGTTGGAATCGATAACGGCGCTAAGCCATTCCAGCTCCGAATCTCGCTGATCCCAATCGTGCGAATCTCGGGCATTAAAACGGCAACGCCGGACCAGTCTGAGTTGGCAATGCAGGCATCATTTCCTTGACCTGGCTTGGCATCGCATCTGTCACCGCTCCAGAGACTAACTCACCGACAAGAGCTTTAGCCTCATCGATTGCTTTTTCCTTTATTTCTGGCAGTTTGCTGAAAGCATAGAAGCTTGTGCCGACCAACGCTCCAGACATCGCGAACGATAAGACAGCAAGCGTGTTAATGATCTTTTGCATGTGTATAAAAAAACCCCTAGCAGTGTGAGGCTACTAGGGGCAATCCTGAGTTTAACAGGATTCTAGCTTAGAAATTGTACTTAGCACCAAGCTTGCCGCCGTAGCTGTTGTTCAAGTCGCCAGTGATTCCAGCAAGCTCTGCATAGACAGAAACCTTGTCAGAAGCAGCAACTGAACCGCCGATTTTACCGGAGAATTCCATCTCCGAATCCATGCCGTCAACGGATACGAGGGCAGGCCCTCCCTGCGCGTAGATACTATAGGGACCTTCACTATGCTCAAAGCCCATATGCAGGTCAGTGACGTTGCCTGAATAGTCAGAACCGACCCAACCCGCATTAGCCTCTATGTTGACATAGGGGCCTGCAACAGCAGCAGACGCTCCAAATGCAAGAGCACCCGCAGCGCAAGAAAAAGATTTGATCATGAAACTAAGCAAAACCAACCTGAGTCTACTTGCCCTGACCCCTAGGCAGCTTCCTTCTATGGGACGGTTTAGAATGCGTCCCATTGCCCTGGCGGGTTTTTTTTGGCTGGCTCTTAACGAATTCAGTTTCAGACGATGAGTTTTTCACTATACGATTGTCCAAGTGCTTGTAGCACCAACCGTGACTGTAACGCCAGAATTGACTGTAATGGGGCCTGCACTCATGGCGTTTTTATTGGACGTCACTGTGTAATTGTTTGAAATTGTCTGCGAGTTTTCGTAGATGCAATCGTCAGCAACAGTACCCCCGCCGCCTGCAATTTCAGCTACAGAATTGTCGTCTTTTTTAGTAAAAACAACGCCTGTGTCTGTTCTGATGGCAAGTTCGCCAACAACTAAATCTGAGGCGCTTGGGTCTGAACCGCTTGCGCGTTTGTGCTTAATTGTGTTTGCCATCAGTCGCTCCGATCAATACGTTCCGCCATCGACAACGTAAGAACTAGCGGTCCCGTTGGCGATGAACGTGATCAGATCAGATAACGCAACCTGTTTCATAGTGCCTGCATCGTTCATCACCATGCGATCAGCAGTTGCAAGCGTCGTTGAAGTCGCAGCCGTTCCACCGTCAATAATGTTTAGCTCGGTGGTGGTAACTGTTGCTCCATCAAGAATGTTCAGCTCAGCAGCGGTAGATGTAACCCCGTCAAGGATATTTAGCTCAGCGGTTGTAACCGTTGCGCCATCAAGGATTGCAACCTCTGTGGAAGCAAGCGCGGCAAGAGCGGCTGACGCTCCAGATTGGCAACTTGAGAGGTTTGTTAGATCAGCTGCAAGTGTTTGAGCCCCGATACTGGTCCGAGCAGTTGCACCAGTCTCAAGAACGAAGTTGCTGCCATCGCCAACAATAAAACCGCCATTTGTTACGGCAAGGCCGGCAACATCAGCGAGCTGTTGGTCGTAAGCCTGAACATTTGTACCGATGGCCAACCCGAGAGCAGTTCGAGCGGCGGATGCAGAAGTTGCACCCGTACCACCATCACCAACCGCAAGCGTTCCTGTAATGCTTGAAGCATCCAGCTTTAGCGCAAGCTCGGCTGACTCAATAACGAGGCCGCCGTTTGATTTCAGGTCAGCAGATATTGTGCTTCCAGATTTCTGTAGGCCATCGCCTGTTGTGATTGCACCTGCGCCAGAGAATTGAGTGAAACTCAGAGCGGTTGTACCAACCGTGATTGTTCCGTCAGTGGTCAGGACAAAGCCCTGATCCGCTCCAACAGTGCCCTGTTCAACAAAGACAAACGCACCAGAAGTTACTTCGCTATCGGCGTCAAAATCACTGGAGCGTGCCCAAGTGCCGGACTTGCAGTCGTAAATGCCGTTTTGTGATCCAGTGGACTGGTTTTTAACCAGAACACGCTCATCAGCAGAAACAGCAATGCCGTCAATGGTTTGCGTACCAGACAGCGTAATGTTTGCCGTGGTGGCAACTTTGACCGAGTCTTTAACGTCGAGTCCCGTCTTGAGCGCATCCGTATATGCTTTGGTCGCTACATCCTGCGCGGAAACCGGGTCGGCAACATTGGTAAGCCTGTTCGAGTTAATGTCGATGTTGGCCGTTGGGGCCGCCATCTGATCCAGACGGTTAACCCGAACACCAGTGTCGAAATCACTGATTTTTGTATGGGCAATGCTTGGTATATCAGCAGCAACTAACGACCTAAATGTTGGGTTTGCATCAGACCCTGTTGTTGGCCCAGCCAAAACAAGGTTTGCACCTTTGGCGTCGGTCTTGGAGATGAACGCACCACTTCCGCCCAAAGTGATGATACTGGTGCTGACCCCCGAGCCATTGTCACCGAAGCCGTAATAGAGTTTTAGGTCTGACTCATTAAAAGCTAGTTCCGAACTAGCGAGCGAAGAAGGAGCCCCATCTGCGCCCGAGGCGGCCCTTTTCTTGATGCGTAGGGTGTTTGCCATGGCTTAGAAGTTTCCGCCCTCTACTAGGGACAGTTTAGTGGTGGTCGTGTCCGCCTTAAACTCCCCAGCTGATGAGTCGTAATAGACGATACTACTCTCTACCTTAGCGTCCCCATTGAAAACAAAACCAGCTGAAGCTGGGCCTTGCGGACCTGTGGTTGTGATCGAAACGGTGTTTGTCGTCGTGTCTTCGACAACTGTGGTCTTACCGTCTGTAGTGACGTTGACTGCTGTCATGGTTCCGTATAGCCCTCAGACACAAAAATAATACCCTCTAGGTAATACTCGCGCAATTCGCTTCCGTTTTCGAGGAGCACGTCGTAATACAGCTCATCTATGAACGTTGCCGTCTGAGCGTCCGTCAGGCTGATTGTGATCTTGCCGTTGGCTCGGTCTGTGTAAGCGACTGTGAAATCCGCGTATTTAGTAGCTCGCGCCTTGTCCCATGCTTGCGCGTAGGCCGTAAAGCCGGTGAGGTTTATAGCTGCGTCGCTGCTGTCCTTAAATTGCAGGATCACGCTCCAGTCAGCTCGCCGCTGAAGCACAAAATTATACGTCCCAGGGTTGACAGCCATAAAACATCTCCTGAGCCCAAACTACTTAAAAACAGTCTAGCTGGAACAGATCGCTCTAGCCCAATGCAGTTTTGATCTCAGCCGTTGTTGTTGCGGCATCAATGCTCGTCTGCATCGTGGCGTATTTGGTGCGGATGGTTGCTCTGGCCGCTTCAGCAGCGTCAGTATCCGAACCAGGGATCTGTTTGGAAATCAGCTCATCATGCGGAGCAAATTCAGCTGTCCGCTTGGTGCGACGTAAATCGTGGCCAACAGCTTTTGATTTGGTGAGATCTTCGACCACTGTTGCCCCGGTTTTTACCCAAGCATTGCGGAATGTGCGATCTGTTGGGATCACCTCATCTTCGACAATCTCGTAATCAGTGAGACCAAGCTGTGCAGGAAGGTCTTCAACAGGAACCTCGCCTGTGGGGATGACGACTGAAACAATGCCGTCGGAATTGGTGTAGATAATTTTGCTCATGGATCAATCTCCGAAAACAGCAACATGATTATATGGTCGGTCTTGGACATTTGCCGAATTTGTTGTTTGGATTCTCATAGCAGAAGTTGTTGGTGCAGCTACGTCAAAATTTGGGCAAATTGATTGATTTGCCGTATTGCTTAAACCGCTTGTTCCAGTGCAAATATAGTTTGCATCACTCATTGCCGCAGTAAAGGTAATTGTGTAGTCGCCCGTTCCGTTGTCAGTAAGTGAAGCAACGTTATAGCTGGCCCTAATCGCAACCGTTCCAGTGCCGTTGAAGTTGATCCAAGCCTTAGCGCGACCTGAAGCAATCTCTGCTGGGGTGCTGTTGCTATTGCCTGAGCTATCTGCCAGCGTGGTGATTCTTACTTTGCCGGAAGTGTCAACATCAAGGCCGCCAGATGCGGTGCTTGTGTTCTCAATGCGATTGCATTTCAGCGTACTCATGATGCACCTCCGGGCTTAGTAGGCCAGACAGGATTGGCTGGGTCAGATGTGTTCGCAGGTAGATCCCGCAAGGCTTGACGCCATAATTTCATGTCGTCAGTAAGTGTTGCGTCAGACAACGCTAGATAGTCAGTCTCGGCAAGTAACTGATTCCGTTTGGTGCGTAGGTTCGCCAGTGCTTGTTCAGCTGCAACCTCAACAGCGGCAACCTCAACAGCCGACTGATCAAGAGTTACCTGATTGCCGTCAGCATCAAACGCTCCAGTGCCATCATCGATAGTGACAACGTTTGAATAAGCCCGATAAATAGCAGAATGGTTCATGCCGCCACCTCCATCACAGTAATAGACGATAAAGCTCTAGAGTAAAGATCGTTATCTGTGTCCGTACCGGATCGATTAATGTAGGAAGTAAAACTGCTTTGAGCTTTAAGTTGCAACTTATAAGTGACTTGAGACGTAGTAGCGGGTGAATCTAAAAACTCAAATCCAAAAGAGTGTAATTGGATTGTTGGCACTGAGTAATTAGAAACAGTTGACCTAACCCTGCTTCCAGCAGTATCGCCAATTGCCACATTGGTGCTGTCTCTGACCAAATTGACATACCAACCGCTACCAGCACTTGTTCCTCCTATGACGGAAAACAAAGCCAAAACTTTGCTTGATGCACTGCTCGGCGTAATGTTTACGCTAAGACCTGTTATGTCTACAAAACTTGCTGACGACGACGTGCTGAACGCATCGGTCTTAACTGCCTGAAGAACCTGTAAAATGTTGCCAGCACGCTCCAACCGATCAACCGTGCCAGCACCCGGCAAACTTAGGTTTACGTCACCGCCTGTAACGGCTGCTGGAACATCCAGTTCAACCGATCCAGATGTGGCCCCGTTCAGCTTAATACTCATGCTGCACCTCCGGTTTTAGGATATTTAGCCTTCACGGCGTCACAAGCTGCGTAATACTCATCAAGTTTAGCTGAATCACCTTTGCTGGCCCAATAGAGGCCATCGGCAAGATCAGCGACTGATGGATACTCAGGTGCGCGTTTAGCCTTGTATTTCTGTTCCTGGCATAAAACCCAAGCAGCTTCAAGCTCTGCATCTGTTGGCTGGGCATCAGGCCCGCTCCACTCAGTGATGGTATGTGGTGGTACGGACTGGGTGAGCTTGTAGGCATTGGCATTTAAGCCAAGTTGATTGATAGCAGCGTTAATGTCCATGATCAAGCCTCCTTGTAGATTTCAACGGTGGTGTAAATAGAGTTATACCCAGAGACGCCAGCAGAATTTCCAAAGCTTTCGCTACCGCCACTATTGGTACATTGATGCTGTATTTCAAACGCTTTGGTTCCTGTAATAGAAATCCGTACTGATCCGAATGATTTGGTTGACCCTTGGTAAGAAACAGCTGAGAATTGAGAAGAACCTGTCCCAACTGTTGTGCCATCAGTAGCGTTTTGCAAAACCGAAATATGGCCGCCACAATTGTAAGCAGGAGCAAACCACCTAATTAGATAATTACCCGCGCCTAAAGTGAATTGATTGGAACTAATTGAGACAATACCGTCAGCATCAGTAATTTCAGTGTTTAGATCTCGTATCCGCCAAGCTCCACTACTAAACGTTCCTCCAGCCGCATTGTATGCCTTTTGATCGCAAATCACTGCATAGCTGACAAATGTTTTGGTGCCCAGCTCTGCTGCAGTAATGCTGTCATCGGGTAAGCCACCAGCCGAGACGCCAGTAATTGTTCCTGAACCGTTGATCGTGATTGCCATAACTAGGAGATGACGAGGCGTGTATTAGCGGGAATCGTCAACGACACCCCTGTGTTCACTGTAATTGGCCCCACAGCATGGAAGCCACGGCTTGCAGTCAGTGTAGTGTTGCTTGAAACGATGAGCTTGTTTTCATAAAATACCTCATCAAAAGACGCACCACCAAGGCTGCCCCAAGCGCCACCGGCATATCCTTCAAATCCTGCGGCGTCGCTGTTATACCGGATGTCTCCATTGGTAGGCGACCCAGGCCGCTGGGCTACCGTTCCAACCGGCAGCTGTAATGCCGTTGTGGTATTCAGAACCACGTCACCCGTAAAGGTCGCCCCAGCCAGCAGAGCTGAACCGAAATTTGTCAGGCTGTAATCACCAACCGTGATCCAAGCGTTATTGGCTGCATTCCGAATCTTGAGCAGCGTTGCATTCGTGTCAGCCCACCACTGGTACGCATAAGTCGTACTGGGTTCAGAAGCTGAGCTGTTGTTGCTGACAATTGCTGCCAGCGCATTATTCAAATCACTACGAACCGCACTGCCCGTGGCATTTGCAATTACATAGTCGTGCGTTGCCACAAACTCAGGTCAACTGTTTCGATTTTAGCCTAACTTGCCGAACCCCACCGCGCTGTAGTTGAAGTTTCGGTCAACACCACTATTGGACGAATTGAAAAACGCCACGCTGAACCCAGTTGCAGAAACACTCGACAGCGTGAAATAATCACCGCTTTGCATGTTTTGGGCCGTAATTCCTACCGCTGGCAGCTTGGTGTTGCTGCCCAGGATGCTTGACGTTCCAACAAAAAACGGGTTGGTAAACGTCACTGCCTTGGTTCCTGTTCCGCTAGCGATGACAGCCTCGCTTTGCTCAGTGCGTCGATCAAGTTGAGCGACATACCCAAGCTCATCAACCAAGATGTTTTGAGACGTGTTGCTTGACTCAAGCTCGGCCTTGAATTGAAAACCACGGCCTTTAAAACTACCGTTAGCAAACTCGTTCCAGATCCCATAAGTTGGGGAACTTGACGGGTTGTCGTTGGTCTTTCGCACGTAAAGCTTGGCGTTAACTTGATCAACCTCGCTCCCGTCAAACTCATCCCATGAATCGATGTTTGCTGTTCGAGAATCGATCAGATCGGTGGGGTAAATGCCACGAGTGATGAAACGCCTAGTCAGCTCAAGAGCAAACACACCTCCTAGATCAAGCGTGTTTGCAAATTGATATTCAGCACTGGTCAACACGTTCCCGCTGCCGTCCGAATTAATAATCAGTGCGTCATAGGTTGCGTCATAAGCGCAATCAGTCTTGGTTCCTCCAAACGGTGGTGAATCCTGATCTTCTCTCCGCGCCTCTAGTACCAGTTTTCCTTGTGGGTCAGGCAGATCAATGATGACGCTTGTTGCTGCTGAACTTTGACGCCCGCCGTCATCCGCAAACTTAACCAGAACCTCGCCTTCAACCAGTGGGATCTTTGCGCTAGTCGAACTGCCAGCTACGGCCTTGATCAGATCGACAGAATTTGACCACGTTCCAGAGCCATCAGTCTTGCTCGAATGCTTGATATGAACGGTGCCGCCGTGTCTCACGTCAACATCAACAGTTTCAGTCCAACGCAACGTGCCTTCTTTGTCGCTGGTGGCCTCAAACGTTAGCTCTTGCACATTGGCTGGAACAGCAGTCTTTCCGACAGCCGTGAAGCTCAATGAGGCGAAATCGTTTGATTGCCGTCCCAATGAGCCAATAGCAAAAATCTGAATTGCATAAGTTGCGGCTCTTGCATCCAAGATCTCGTAATCAGTTGAAGTGACGACAGTGTCAACAAAGTTGTCGCTATCCGCTCGATAACGAACTTTGTATTGGGGCGCTCCCTTAACAGCTGACCAAGAAACAATAATCTTGACTTTTGCTTGGTCGTTGTTGACATAAAACTTTTCAACTGCTTGTAGGTTAAGCGGTGGCTCAGGGATTGGACTAAGCGTTGTAATTGATCGATCTGAAAGCGTTTCCCCGCGCTCAATATGTGCGTACTTGCTTGCGTTGTACTTCAGACCCGTAATTGCATATACGTTGCCTTCGCTTTCAGCAACTGACAACACCCGGTATTGCTGCGTTTCGACCGCATCGGTTTGAATAATCCAAACACTGTTGACGTTTGGTGTTGTCGTCCAATCGCCATTGACAGTAATCACAGCACCATCGCGTGAACTTATTGTCTTGGCCTCTAACGTTCCATCCGGCAGCATCACGCTCAACGTTGCATCACTGCTAGGTAAGTCTGTTTCATCATCAACCGTGACTGTATTGGTCCCAGATGCAGCAATCCTTCCGCCGTAGCGAACACCAGCCCTAACAGGATCTTGAACATCAATCACCGCCCCAGGGCGCACCAAAACACCTGCATCAATAGACGCGGCAAAGCTGATCACCTCAGTTTCGTTTTGCTCAGAAAACAAGATCCACGAACCAAGCCGGTGAGCCTGGCCGCGTGACGTACAAGCAAACGCCTTTACCTGCGTTGCCACCCAGCCATATTTAGCAATGGCATCACGGTCTTCAACTAGCTCGTAATTCTGCTCTCTTGTCTCAAGATCTAAATAGCTAACGATTGCAACCGTGTGGCGTGTCTTTATGTCAGACCCTGCGTAGCTAAAGCCATCTTCTGTTACGTTGGCGCGGTTAAATAGATACGTTGAATCAGTTGGTCGATCCTGCGAAATCGTTAACGATCCAACTGACCAGAACGGCTGCGAGCGCATAACGCTGCATAGATCGTTCACTAATTTATAGGCTTCATATTGATTTTGGATCAGGACGTTACAAGAGAAACGCGCTTCCTGTCCGCCTTCTCCATCATCAACTAGCTCATTTGCGTGCGTACTAGCGGCAAGAAACGCAAACTTATCTAGCTGTGCTTCCGCAACGTGATCACCAAATCCATACCGCTTGTTGATCAAGAGGTCATACAAAATCCAAGCAGGGCAGGTTGTCCATTGCGCCGCTCCAAATGTCCCGGTCCAAACCCCGCTATAGGTCAGCCTGCCTGTTTCACCGTCAACAGTTGCATTATTTGGGATCTTGATTTTAATTCCACGGATTCGATAGGACCGAGGAGGAATGCTGGAAAACTGTTCAGCAGAAAAACGGACAGCAGATAACGCGCTGTTTGGATAGCGTAGTTTTTTGCGAATAATTTCTGAATACGAGGACCAGAAAGAAGAGCGCACGTTTTGGTCTGTGCTGTCTGCGGTTGTTCTGACAACGCGAATATCAACAGGAAAATCTCCATCTAAATCAATTAAATAATCACGTTCGTATTTATCTGCTGTTCGTCCAGAAATGGTGCGGTCTCCGCCAATCGTTGTAAAGCCACCACCGTTGTATTGAACTTGAAGTTGATGGTTTACGCTGCTGCCAAGAATATCGCCTTGATCATTACTGCTTTCAAGTCGTGGAACTGAGATCGTAAAGCGTACAGAATCAACGTTTGTATTAGTAATTTGCCGAGTTACTGTATTTGTGTCTTCAAGATCAACATTAACGCTAACAATGTTTTCCGCATCGCCAAACCCTTTGGAGCTGATATGCGTCTGGGCATTGGTTCCATATCGATTAGTAACATCAACAGCTTCAAAATTGTAATCAGAACTTTGCAGATCAGTAACGTCTGCTTCGGACCGCAAGATTGGGGTGTTGCTTAAGAAAATGTCTTTAAGTTTGGCCAGGTTGTAATTTGTTGTATCGCGAGTATATGCACGAGCAGACGGGAACCCTTCGATTTCGCCTTCTGAAATTAAGTCTAATAACGTTGCAAACTGACTAGAAGCTAAATTGTCTGGCGTTCGTGTTGGCCGCCTAGCTGGTGGCGCAACAACTTGCCGAGTGACATAGGTGTTGTTAACTGTTTGTCTACTACCGCCGCCGCCGCCGCCGCCAGCACCAATGATCTGCTTGGATTGCTTGTCAGTCATGACTAAATAGTATCGGTGTCAAGGCCAGCGGAAAGGACAATAGAACCAACAACGGTTTCGCCATAAACAAGCGGGACTGGAGTTCCTACATTGCTGGTGTTTTGAATGCCACTAAAGCTGTAAGACTCTTGTGGGTCTAATTCTGATCTCTCTGTTGTGGTTTGACGCCTATTACCGTTGCCCATTGAAACAGGGCCAAATTCTCCAATCTGAGGCGTTGGGGATAAAAGCTGCGATACCCCGCCAAGTATTAGGCTTGCACCGACTGCGCCAATTGAAACAGCAGTACTTAGTCCAAATCCCAGACCAACACCAGCAATCAGTCCTGCGCCAGCGGTTACAACTGCAAACGCAATTATCGCGACACCAGCAATAATTTTGCCAACAGGACCACCCGCGCCACCAATGACAGGCACAAACTTGATCGTTTGACTGGCTGGACTGTGCAGCTCTTCTAAATCTGATTCATAACCATCAACAATAACTTTGTAATGCTGATCAGCCATATGCTGCTCAAGCCCTGGAAACTGATAAATCAACATCCTTAAAGCTTCGGCAGCATTGCTTACCTCAGCCATAAAGCTTCGCTGGCCAATAAATTTGGCAAGTGAACCGTAGAGCCTAACTTCTCGTTCCATGCCTTAACACCCGTCCTGTGCATTTTAGTAGCCATTCGCCCAATAAGTCACGGCTTGACAGGCGTCCCCTCAAGTGATGCAACACGGTTTGATCGCCAATGTAAACAGCAACATGATTGAGCTTGTTTGAATCAATAGCCATCAGCATTGAGTCACCAGCCTGCATCTCAGCAATGTCCACCTCGTAGAAGCCTGCATTCTTCCAGCAGTCATCAAACATTGGATTTTCGTTGAACTCGTCTGGGGTTGTGGGGCGATCCCAATCAGGCA
>Ga0181389_1000039_pt1 | contig 41717 bp, 22 predicted proteins | sample 12SPOviralmetaG_FD_130121 | JGI IMG/M metagenome (GOLD analysis project Ga0181389, IMG submission 130121) | Marine viral communities from the oligotrophic San Pedro Time Series (SPOT) site, San Pedro Channel, CA, USA - 12 SPOT_SRF_2010-06-29 | ecosystem: Environmental > Aquatic > Marine > Strait...
GGGAAGGCATTGCCTATGTAATGTATATTGTTTTTGTATTGACGTTTGTGGAAATGTCCACTAAACACATACTCGGGTCCTTCCAAATGTTCTGCTTTGATTCCACCGTGGTCTGGCATCTCTACCATTGCATTCATTTTAAAGTATGGAAGTTCAAAGTGACCAAACATATACTTGACTTGCATCTTTGCAACTTTCTTATGTTCGTCACCAACTAGCCAAGGAATAATAGCACAGTCTCCTTGTTCCATTATCTCATCTACCATAACAAAGTTCGGTAAGTCTCTAGCAAACTCCATACTGTTGAGTTCACGTTTGTCTCTGTAAAATAAATCGTGGTTACCTGTTATAAAGTATACAGTTTCAAATGCGTCATTCAGTTTCTTTAAGTCTTTCCAACTTGCATTTAATGTTGCTACGTTTACACTTGCTCTTTGATGATGCCAATCACCTAGGAACAAACAGGTCTCTGCATTTCTGGCGTGAGCCTCTGCTATAAACCAGTCTATAAATTTGTTACAGTCTTTAAGATGTACACCGCTATTAGACTTCAAGCCGTAGTGTATATCTGTGAATACTGCGGCGTGTTTAAATAGATTCATCTAAATTGGTATTTTCCTGCTTTGCTAATTCTCTTTGTGCTTTAACTTCTTCTTCGTGTTTGATTTGTCTTGTGAAACTTGGCAATTGCCCTGCTTCAATAAGTAAATCATCTCTTATGTTCTGATTACGTTTCTCAATGTTTAAAACTCTAGTAAAACTATTAGTAATTGCGGCAGTATAATAAGCAAACGGATTGTCTGACTTTGCTTCATTAAACTGTAAACCAATTTGTGCTAATTGCACTAATGCCTGTCCTCTCATTTCGTCGACGTAAGTGTATCCTCTCCAGTTTGCTCTTTGACTGTATCGTTCTACTAACTTCAAAAACATATGTCCCAACTTGGGAGTAATAGTTCCTTTTGTTAAATCAAACTTACCACTCTTAGGTCCGCCACTCCAATGACTTCTAGCAACTTCAATAAGTTCGTCATCTTTGTAAGCATAATGTTTAAAAGGTAAAAAGTTTAGTTTAGCCTTTGTTTCTGCAATGTTTTTAGGATTATTTTTCCTACCTGGCTCATCAGGTATATGGTCAAAATCCATAACTCTAAAAGTTAATTCTTCTAAAGCAAAACTATCTGGATCAACAATAAATTCCTTTTGTCTAGGTTTCTTATTTGCTGGACCATCATATTCTGCTACAGCAGATTTATAGTTTACTTCTTTTAGTTTTTGTGCTTTATTGATTCTTGCAGTTTCGATTGCTTGATTGTCAATCTCATCTGTGTGATTCACAATAATATCAAAATCATAGTGGTTTTGTGATTTAACCCAACAAAACGACATTTTGCTTTTGTGAATCTCTAATAAGATATCTTTATTATTAAGATAATTTGTTTTAGCCATTTGTTCTCCAAATATATTTTTAAACAATTATAATACACTTTTACGGCATTGTCAAGTATTACTTATGCTTTTCTTTATATTAAAACGTGTTTTATTGATAACGATAAATACTGTTTATTAGGAGAACTTGATGGAAGGCGGAAATAAACCAGACCAACAAACAGTTATAACAAACCAAGTAGGCAGTAGACGTCTAAGTCCCACAGATTGGCGAGCAAAAATAGGCCCGTACAAGAAAGCAGACTTTGACCAAATATTTGGTCCTAACTTGAAGAACAAAGAAATGAGGCAAGTGTTAGGCACAGGCGAAGGCGAAGATGGCACCGGTGATAGGCAAGACACAATTTTACAACCACTCAAAGACATTGGTGGTATAATATATCCTTACACGCCTACTATACTTGTAACAGGACAAGCAAACTATAACGAAATGACGTTCACTCATTATAACTATCCTATATACAGTTTTATGAACAGTACTCCTCCTGTGTTTACAGTTAGTGGACCTTTTACAGCAAACAATGTAAATGAAGCAAGATATCTTTTAGCAGTTTTAAACTTTTTAAAAGTATGTATTAAGGCACAGAACGGAAGAGGAGCAATGAACACAGGATTTAGAGTACCGCCTGTGTTGGCGTTTAGTTACTTAGGACCAAATGGGTACGACAAAGTACCGTGTGTAATAAGGAACTATTCATACCAGTTAAGAGATGATGTTGATTATGTACCAGTAGACACACAAGACTATTTTGCAACCAAGGCAATATACAAAGAAGAAACAGATAATTTATTCTTGCATCAACGTGATGGCTCGGATAACTATACAACTTATGTGCCTAGTAGTGTTGATATCTTGATTGACTTAGCACCACAATATAATCCTGCTGAATTGAGAAAAAGGTTTGACTTAGATCTTATGACACAAGGAGCATTAGGAGGTAAGTACACATAATGGCAACAACTAAAAACAGTTTTATAAAAAATGCAAAAGAAAGAGACTTTTATTTAGATATAAATTATTTAAACTTAAAAGGATTCAAACCATCTGTAACAGACGTTACAATAACAATAGATAAGAAAACCGAATATAGACCAGACTTACTTGCTCACGAATTGTATGCAGATTCAAATCTATGGTGGGTGTTTACATTGAGAAACCCAGATCTTTTAAGAGACCCAGTTGGGAATATGGTTTCTGGTTTAAAAATTAAAGTACCTACTTTAGAAAGAGTACTAGAAAGGTTATAATGACATTAGAAAAATATTCAGGCCCTGTCAGAGAGTGTCCTTATGTAGATGGAGGATTTGTACCCTCTAACATTCTTGATGAATATTCAACAGCAACATACAACATAAAACTTTATATGCTAGGATTAGGTTCTCTTATTTCTGGTGCAGGCGAAGGCGGACAAGGATTTATCAGAGATGAGAACAACGAAATAATTATTGCTCAAACAGGCATAACAGATATAAAAATAGATGACCTTGTGATAAGTTCAGTTGTAGGTGGCGGTGGCGAAGGATCATCCTCTAACAGTATAGGCACAAATATAAATTTTAAATTGATTCAGCCGTTGCGATGCGATTTAATGGAAAGACTACTGGCGGCCCAAGAAGCACTTAACTTGAAACCTTTTCAAGAGTTCCCTTTATTTTTAGAAATAGGATTTGTAGGTGGACAAAAATTCAACTCTGGAAATTTAAACCCTCCTATAGAATATGAAGCACCAACTAAAATTATTAGAATGTTGTTATCAGATTTCGATTTGGTAATTCAGAGTAATTCTTCAGAATACAATTTTGCTTGTATTGGATACGAAGATGGCATATTCGAAGCCAACTTAGAAAGAAGACAGTCGTTAAATAAATTTTCTATTGTGTATTCCACTATAAAAGAAGGATTAGATAATTTAGCAAAAGGATTTAATAGGCTAAACAAAAATGCGTATAGTGATAAAATTAGAGAAAACAAAGCAGATGTAAACGAAACACCAGGGCAAACTCCATATGACATACACGAGTTTGATACTGATACAATTTATCCAAAACCAGGTGAAGAAGGTGTCGATACTGAGGCATTAAAAATAATGCAAAACTGGCCCAACTCCTTAATAGATTTAAGTAGTAAGATTGATACATCGAAATACTCTGCAGAAAGTGTAGTAGTGTTCAACGAATTGGATTTAGAAAAGCAAGAAGATTTAACTGTGCCTGCAAATGCAGATGCAAATCCAGACGCAACATATATTTACACAACATTTCCAGATAAAACAGACTTGGTTACAGCCGCAACTAAAATTATTTTACAAGATATAAAGATTCAAAATATGGTAATTAGATTGGTTAGTGGAAAATCTCTTGCAGATATTAAAAAATTAATTCCTACTGATTTAGACTACGACAAGACAGCAGTATTTTGGTTTGATATTAAAACGGATATTGCACCGATTGGTGTAAATTATCTTCATAACAGAGTTGCATACAAGTACACTCACAGGATAATGTTAAAAAGAGTATATTCTAATATGTTCATAATGCCTGATGAGATTTTAAATATTACAGCAATTGGAAAACAGAATTTACAAGAAGAATTAAATGCAATCACACATAGATACTATCCATATATTTTTACAGGACAAAATGACCAAATACTGAATGCAGTCATTTCAGATACTTCAGGAAACGGAATGATGTTGACATTGCCCACAGGCGGTGTAAACTTAAAAGCAAGAGTTAGACAAAGCGAAGTTAAGAATCAAAGTGCAACCGAAGTTGCAGAAGAGTTTGACCAAAAGTATCTGGCAGGTGTATTAAGCCAATTAGACGTTGCGAAGTATGTTACTAAATTGCAAACACAAGTCGAAGATGTTATTGTAAAAGGTGCCCAAGCAACGGTACAAGATTTTCAACGTGTTGTTACACTGGCACGAACAAAAGGATTTAGTGCTTTACTAGGAGGAGACATAGACTTTGTAAACACTAGAATAGATCCAAAATTGTTAGGAAGAATCAGTCCATTAGGAGAAGCAATAACAAAATTTGACGAAAGATTGAACAAAGCAAAATCTTTGGTATCAGATATAAAGAATTTAGAAGATGTTATTGAAGATGACTTTGGTCAAGTTGGTGAAGACATAATGAAAGACTTCTTGGCAAAAGCAACTAATGTAGGAGATATATTTAAACAAAAGATTGAAGAATTTACAGGTCCTTTAAAGGCAGGTTTACTTGCTCCTATTCAAGAACAGTATGATGCATTTAAAAATGATATGCAAGGAATTTTAACAGACAACGGACCACTACTTTACAACTTGGGAATAGAAGATGAGTTCCAAGAGTTTTTCGATAATGTGTTCGATCCAGTAGACAGCATACTATCAGAGATTAATAATACATTAGATAGTTTAACAGACTTCGATGGGTTACTAGGAGATTTAATAGAAGGATTCAATGACCCAAGAGTTATACAATTATCAGAGGATGATATTCCAGTCAAATATCTAGATGACATTTTAGAAGTAGGCGGCTTTGATGAAATAGCAAAACAAAATGAAGCACCCACAGGTGTAACTACCAGTACAGCCGTAGACGAAGTAGTAGCAGATAAAGAAAAAGTAGGAGACCTAAGTGTTACTCCTAATGTTATGGAATTATTGTATCATCAAAATCAGTATCCTGCATTCTTAAAAACATTAGATTTAGAAATCAAAGGCGACCCTTATTGGTTACCAGGCACATTAAAAACATCAGGACCAACTCAAGAAGCAGAAGGCATAACAGAAATTTCATCAGCATTAAATGAAAAGCAATCAATGTTGCCTAGTTATTTTGAAAGATTGTTTATTTTTAGTTTTACAACACCAGATTATGATGTGTCTTTAGGAAAAGCAAGTGCTCCAAATCACGGTAGATACACAGGATACTATCTTGCTACTATGGTAGAGCATACATTCCAAGGCGGCATATATACATCTAGGATCACAGGAGTCAAGAATGAAAGGCTTGCAAATCCTGAGAAGTTAAATAGTGTAGTTAAAGATGATACTACTACAGAGCCAATTGAGTTCGAAAGACCGTTAAACATTACAATGCCTGTATGGTATCAAGAAGGCGGAGAACACGACGGACTATACCTTGACGCCAACGGAGAGTTTTGGACCGGAGAAGAAATTCAGGAATGGCAAGCAAATCAAAACAACGAAACAGACGATGAAGAAGTACCGATAGACGGAGGATAAGATGGCAAAAATTAGCAAAACAAATAGACAATCTCCGTCAGATAGAGTAAATGATAATGATGAAAAATATTACGGAGTATACAAGTGCGAAGTTGTAAACTCCTCAGACCCAAACAGAGACGGCAGATTATTTGTAAAGAATGATTTAATAGGAGACAGTTTTTGGGTAACGTGGACAACACCCTTTGGCGGAATAGCAAATAACAATCCAGTCGAAGGAGGAACAGAATATGCAGAAACACAAACCAGTTATGGTATGTGGATGGTGCCACCCGATATAGGCAACGAAGTCATTGTTGCGTTCGAAGGCGGAAATGTCAATAGAGGTTTTTGTATAGGGTGTGTACAACCCACACTAATGAATCATATGATACCCGGTATCCCTGCAGGTGTAACACACGACGGCAATGTTATGCCAGTTACAGAAAAAGATAAGACTCAAACTGAGAATCCAGATACTGGTTACAAATATAGAGCAGGTTCAAACAAACTACAAGCAAAAGGCGGTGCTAGAGCGGCACACGATCCTCTTACAGCAGTATTAGAAGCACAAGGTATTAGTAATGACTGGCCCAGAGGTTTAACCAGTAGTGGTGCTAGAAGAGAATCACCCAGTCAAGTATTTGGTATACTTACTCCTGGTCCTTTAAAGTCAGCATCAGGAACAAGAGATGGCGGACATCAATTTATATTAGATGACCACCCAGACGACAGTCAAATAAGATTGCGTACTAAAAACGGTATGCAAATTCTTATGCACGATTCAACAGATACAATTTTTATTATAAACAAATACGGTACAGGCTGGATAGAAATAGATGGCGAAGGAAATATGGATTTCTTTGCAGATGGTAATTTTAGTGTTAGAGCAAGAGGTGATGTAAACCTAAGGGGCGATAACAATGTAAACATAGAAGCAGGCGGTGATGTAAACATCAAAGCAAGAAATGATAATCCTGTACCAAGTGAGATAGATGGGTTAAGTTTAAGTATAGAAGGCGGTAAACCTAAAGTAGGACTAAAACTATCTAGCAAGTACGGAATTATTCACCCTGCAGATAACTTAGGTAGAGGAGACCCAATCTGGGAAACACTACAATTAGGTAGAATGCACAGCAAAGGCGGACGAGTAAACATACACGGCGTAAACGGAATGAATTTGAGAAACGATTATGGCGGTGTTAGAATCAGTAGTAAACAAGGTAAAGTTGGTTTAAGAGGAAAGCCTGTAAACATACATTCATATGGTGTGATGGGTATTAAGTCCAGTATACCTTTACCTGATCCTTCATTGCAAAGCCAGTTGGAAAATGCCTATGGTGCTTTAGACGGTGCTATAGGAGATGCGGCATCAGGGTTACTAAGTGGCGAAGGACTTAATTTGTCTAACCCATTAGAATCATTTATTCCTAGAGGAGGTTTACAAGTAGACATAGTAGGAGATATTGTTATTAATAATGGTATCACTCCTGGTACTGTTAAAGATGCAGTACTAGACGGAGACTTGGAAGAAGCGGCAACATCAGCCGCGGCGGCGAAGTTTATACCAGGCAACTTCTATATGAACAGTATGGGACTAATGCTACAAACAGCACCGTTGGGTATTATGTTGAATACTGCACCTATACCAACAATGAAGGCGGCTAGTAGTGTGGGCAATGCCAGAAAGCCAAGTTCATCAAGAAAAACAAATACATTAACAACTCAAAGCAGTATAGGACTAAGTTTAGGTGGAGCAGTAAACATAAAACGTGTTGCTCAACAAGGTGCAGGTATAGGATTAGACGGCATTAAAGAAAAAGTCATAGGCACAATAGCAGAAGGTCTAGTAGGAGGAGGTTCGCCTTATGCATCAACTCCTTCGGTATTACCAGAAATGCAAGGTGCACCAGACAGTATTATATCTAGATGGAACAGTTACCAACCAAGTCCAAGCAGAAAAGACTTAGGTGCAAATCCATTGTTCAAAGCAGTAAGTGGTTTCTTAACTAAGGCTACAGGCGGAGATGGGTAATGGCACTTTTAATAGGACAACTAGACGAGTTAGATGTTAAACCGGCATCTTACCAAACACCAAAAGGACTATTTGTAGGAAAAGGTTATTCTGCAGAAGGAGAACCACAGTACACAAAGTTACAGCAAAAAGGTGATAAGTTTCACGATCCTATTACACTAACATTAGATGATGAAGGCGATGAAGTATTAGATAATATGTTTAAGTTCTTTCCTTTGGATTTAGCAAACAGAGGAGTTGTTGGGTTTTCTCATAAACTTACAGAACAAGAAAAGGCAGAAAAAGTTATTGCTTATAATAAAAACAGTTTTCTAAATCCTCAGTCAGAAGAAATACAAAAATTAATTATTCAATATAAAAATATCTTAGTTCCTAGTGATATGTTTGGTCTTACTAATTTTGATTTGAATAGTATTCCACAAAGTTTTATAAAAATTAAAAAGCCAAACATTACTTTGGTAAGTTTAATACTTCCAATAATGCCTACTCCTTCTAGAGAAATATTACAGTTAGATAAAATATCAGCACAAAGAATTGTACAAAAAAATGTTAAAACACTTTTAACACAAAGGATGTTTAACAGTTTAGTTGGGTGTGCTATGTTGTTATCAGAATCAGATTTTGTTTCTAATAAAGGTGTTGAAAGTCTTAATGCAGGAACATACAACGAATTTCCTAGTTTGCTTTTAACAGAGATTGACGAGCGAGTCGACTCTCAAGAGTATTCATACTTCTTGACGTTGATGCAGTACTATACTTTATTAAGAGTTTGAGACTTTAGTATATTGAGTTCAGACTTTAGGTCTGCCGCTTTTACTAATGCCCTGTACTTTTGCTCTTGTTCATCTGCAACACACTTTTCCAATATTTCTATTTGAGCCTTAAGGTGATTACACTCGTTGTTTTTATCAACGAGCATAGTCCTTAATTCTTCTTCAAGTGTATCGTTTGTGAACTGCTTTGTTAAAGGTTCAGTCATTTTACTTTGAGTTTGATACGATTTGTTTGATATGTGCTAATTCTTTTATATCTTCAAATCTTTTTGTTCTATAATTATTCAATTCAATTATAGCATATTTTTTAGTTTTTGTATCATATACACCTACTGCTTTAATAAGTCCTGTGTCAGGATCTTTATCTACACATTCTGCAACACGTCTATCCGCTGATTTATTCGGAAGTGCCGACACAATTTTATTGTATGTATCAATGATACGCCTATCGAGTTTACTGTATGACAAAAGGTTTCTCCTTTTAGATTTTAGTCATTTCTACTAAGTAGCCTAATGCAAGAAGTTCATCTGTTCTTTGGTGTGCTTCTTGCCCCTTATAAATTCTCTTATCAGTAATCCAATTTGCATTGTTTCCTTTAATTGAGAACTTGTCAATATATTTAATTTTATATTGCATAAAGGTACAGTAAATGTGGCATTATGATGCCTGTTTGATATCCTTATACAATAATGTGCTTTCTGCAGGGAATACTTCTACATAACCCATACCAGCAACTTGATGATATCTAGTACCGTCTACAGTTTTTTCAGCAACTATGTCGCCTACTGAAAGCGAGTGCATATCTCTGAATGTTACCACTTCGCCATCATTACGAGTAATTGTTTTCATTTTGTAATCATTCACGTGACTATCAAACACAATATCTTCCGCAGTTTCTTCATCATAGTAGTATCCGTTAAGAACTTTGAATACTTCTTCTAGGTTATTTACAAGGTACTCATCTTCGCCTTGTACCAAACCACCATTTTCCATAACATTACAAACCTTTGTGTAATGTGCAAAGTCCTCAGGCTGAAAACTTTCTTTTCTAGAACTCATACAGTTTCTCATATAAGCCTCGTAAATTGGAAACTTTTCTTCGCCGCCAGTATGACCTCTGTCATTACTATTGACATAGTCTCTAACTTCTTTGTTGATTTTGATTTGATAAATTTCGTAATACATAAAAAACTCCTACCTTTTTTAAATTATACAACTATTATAACGTTTTTAGTGGTGCTTGTCAACCCCTTACCAAAACATTTCTAATAATTCTTCTTCTAAGTCGTATGCTTCTACTTCCCAAGGTTTCTTTCTGTATGGAGTTTGTGAGTGGTCTTGTCTGCACCACGTTTCTGTGCTAGGGTGTAAATCTCCCCTTATAAATTGTTTGGCGTGTACTAATTCGTGTGCTAGGTTAAGTGCTATTTCGTGTGCAGGGAGTTGACGTTTACCGTGTTTCCTGCATATTTCTATTTCTGCAATCTTTTTATCACCCCAACATAACCCTAAGTGACCACCATCGCAATGTGTAACTACATTTATATCCACTGTGACATCACGTCTAATACGAGGCATCAAGTGGTGTATTACATCATCAGCAAACTGAGTCAGTCTTTTCTTCTCTTTTACCCTGCCCTCAATGTTTAAAATTATCATTATTTTTAATCCATTCGCCTAATGTTTTTGCTATGTACCTATGTCCTTTTGCACTTGGATGATGCCAAGAATCAGGCTCAGACCATAAGCCTTCATATCCTTTCTTTTTTTGCTCGTGCAATAAGTTATTTTTAATATAACCACCTAGTGGGTCGTTGTTACCTGAAAGTCCCAATAAGTTTGTTAATGTAGTTTGATTATAGCACCAGAAATTTTCTCTGTCAACGGATAATTGTCTGCTTATAATGTGGTCATCAGCATTATCCATATCTATATCTTTTGTAACATCTACTAAAGCATTGTTTTGACATATTTTTATGCCTCTACTCTTACAAACTTCCTGAATCAATATAATATGATCCAATTGTTGTCTCACAATATCCTCTTCATACAACAATGAAATTTCTCTTTGTGCAAATAGCATATGTTTTAATCTGCCTGGCAATTGTATATCATCAAAATTACTCAGTGCATTAATAGAACCCATTGTCCAATTAGGATCTGCATAATAAAATCTGTGAGGATTACTCCAACTTATTATAACTAAGTCGTCTTTTTTGATATCTGGAAGTATTTTAAAAAAATGATTTACTATGTCTTGATTGCCAAAACCACTTACAGCACAACTTTCTGATGGGCGGTCAAGTTCTTCACCTATTATGCCTCCCCAACCTATTGTGTCTCTAACCCATTCAGGATCGCCAGGCTCTATAGTTGTGCCATACATAAAACTGCATCCAAAACCCCAAACTTTATTAAAGTTCAATCCCATAATCTGCTTTGAAAATAGTTTTAAATATATCTTGTCCTGTATTAAAGTTCTCCTTCCATTGAGTAGACTGGTCACTACCACCTACAATATCACTAATCCACTTGTATGATGTGAACTGTTTGTCCATATTGTGGCATACTTTTGCTAATGCGTATGCCTCCATATCAACACAGTCTACTTCTATAGCAGGTTTTGTTAATTGGAACTGGTCAAATGTCATACAGGTCTTACCGTCAGTAAAATCTTGGTTGAAATCAAACTGCTGAATTTCTTCATAAGGTGTATGCCCTAAAGGAACGCCTAAAGGTCTACAGTCGATATCGCCTTGCAAGAACTTTGTACATTTAAGTAAGCCTCTAAAGTCTGGATTGATGCCTCCAGCACTTCCATAGTTTACCACATTCTCTATGTCTGGATTATCACACAGGTATTTTGTTAGTTTCCAGGCGGCATTTACTTTGCCTATGCCTGTATATAATGTGTGTTTGTATTTGATGTCCTCTAATTCGGACTTTAATGCAACTACTAATAGTGTGTTCATACTTGTACTTATCTAAGACTAAAATTTTGAGTTTTTTATACAGGAAAAATGTGCATATTAAAACACGTTTTAATAATTTAGATAAATATCAGTATGGCAACATTTAAAGGTTTTAGTACAGTAAATAGGAATGGACCTCCCTTTAACTTAGAGGATTTAGAATTAGTCAAACAAGACATTCTTAATCAACTAAAAACATCAAAAGGCGAGAGAGTTATGCTACCAGAATTTGGTAGTATTATACCTGACTTATTAATGGAGCCTTTAACAGAAGCAACTATTGGTTTTGTTAAAGACGACGTAACAGATATTGTAAATCAAGATCCTAGAGTAAACTTACTTAACTTGAATGTGTCAGCAATGGACAACACTTTGAGATGTGAAATCCATTTAGAGTATAAACCAGACCTTACTGAGGATATACTTGTAGCAGAATTTGAATCAACTACAGGCATATCTTTAAGTAGCAGTGGAGTTGAATCCGCTCAAGGCACAACAACGTATTAGGTAGAGTATGGCGCAGGACATAAGACAAAATAATTTATTCGCCGCAGAAGATTGGCAAACAGCATATAAGGCATTCACTAACGTAGATTTTAAAGCATACGACTTTAACACAATACGTCAGTCTATGATTACATATATCAGAGAAAACTATCCTGAGAAATTTAACGACTATATTGAAAGTTCAGAATTTATTGCAATCATAGAATTACTTGCATACCTAAGTCAAAACTTAGCATTTAGAGTAGACTTAAACACTAGAGAAAACTTCCTAGCAACTGCTGAAAGTAGAGAAAGTGTTTTACGTTTAGCAAAGATGCTAGGCTATGCACCTAAACGTAATACTGCAAGTAGCGGTATAATGAAAGTAACAGCAATTCAGACTACACAAAATGTTGCAGACAGTTTTGGTAGAAGTATTGCTAACGAACGTATCAATTTTGATGATGCCACAGAGGCTGAAAGTTACGACAAATTTATTAGTGTAATGAATGCGGCTTTCACTTCATTTAACAAGTTTACAAAACCGGTTGCTAAAGAGACAATCGGTGGTATAAGTTCAGAACTATACCAAATTAATAGTGTACCAGGCACGAATGTAACATTCCCATTTAGTTTAAATTTAAGCAATACAGGTGTTCCATTCGAAATGGTAAGCACACAGTTTAGCGAAAACAAAGCATTCCAAGAACAAGCACCTGATCCTGATGCACCATTCCAAATTATTTACAGAAATGACGGCAGAGGACTATCAGGCAGTAACACAGGTTTCTTTATGATGTTCAAACAAGGATCAATAGCATATCAAGATGCTATTTTTGACAAGCCAATAAAGAACAATCAGGTTACAGTTAGTCAATCGATGATTAATGAAAGTGATGTTTGGGTACAAGAGATTAATTCAGCAGGTGAAGTGTTAAGTCAATGGACTAAAGTTCCTAATTTAATTGGACAAACATTGTTCTACAACAATTTAAAACTAGACAACAAAAGAGTGTTTGCAGTAGACAGTGGATTTGAAGACAATATTACAATTAAATTTGCAGACGGCAACTTTGGTGCTATTCCAGTAGGCACATACAGAATGTGGCACAGAAGTAGTGCAGGTACATACCAAACAATTAACCCAACAGATGCAGTAGACAAGCAAATCAATATACCATACACTGATTCAAACGGTGACCAACAAGTATTAACAATGTTCTGCAGTCTACAATATACAGTTTCAAACGGTACTCCAGCAGAAAGCATACAAAGTATCAAGCAAAGAGCACCACAAGTTTATCAATCACAGGATAGAATGGTATCTGCACAAGATTACAATGTGTATCCTTATGCAGTAAACAACAATATTTTAAAATTAAAAGCAATTAACAGGACACATTCAGGTCATAGTAGATTTATTGATATAAACGATCCAACAGGAAAATATCAAAGTGTTACTGTTTACGGTGAAGATGGATTACTTTACAAAGAAGATGCAAAAGACGTAAACACAATTGATATTGAAGGTAGCACAAATTTATCTGAGGTTGTTGAATCCTCTATCACAAGCAAATTAAATAACAGTCATTTGAACAACTTTATATATGAAGATTACAGAAATGTACATTTAACAGACAACAGTTTAGTATTTGACTTAACAAGAAATTACACAGTTATCAAATGGGTGTCACAGCCTAATAGAGCAACAAGTACCACAGGTTACTTAACAATTGATACTGGTGGAACTCCAGTTGTATTAAAGAACAATCAAGTAGGAGATGTGTTTAGACAAATACAAGAGAATGCTAGAATTAAATTTACAAGTCCTACGGATAGCACAAAATACAGATGGGTAGTTATCAAAGATATACAAAACAACGGCGGACTAATTACCAGTTCAAGTGCAGGTAAAGGTCCTATCACAATGTCAACAAGTTTAGAAAATGGTTGGAGAGCAACTGAGTTAGTTGTAAGTATACAATCTAATTTGCTTACTAATATAACATCAGAAGTAAGTGACGAACTAACAGCAAAAAGAGACTTTGGTTTAGGCTATAATCCTAATCCATCAGGAGCATCGCAAACACATTTCTTTGTAATTAACAACTCTATACTACAAAAAGATGCAGAGTATAGTGCAGATTTAAGTACAGGTGCTTGTTGGATTGCTAAATTCGAATATGAGGAAGGTTCATCAGACGATGACTACTCATACAAAATGACCACAAGAGGTAAAAAACTTTTGTTTGAAAGTTACGAAGATGTAGAATTTATAGATGCAGATGAAAACTACACAGTTGATCCTGCAACAGGCAATGTTAAAAAAGATGTTATAGAAATTTTAGACAACAACAGTAAGCCAAGTATAGAAGAAACTTATTACTGGGTAGACACAAATGCAGACGGCGTAGGTGATGCTTGGCAATTAAAAGACACAAATAATTATTATACTCCTACAGGAAATAGTCCTGAGATTGTTCTCAAGAATAGAGATGTGAGAGCAAATGAGTTAAGTATTAAAATGATTTCTAACTTTGGATTATTACAGGGTGGAGATGCTAACGTAAGTGTTTCAGATACATACAGTGGTAATGAATTTATAAGTCCTGTAACAGTTGAAATGAGTGTTAACGGACAAACCAATTCAAACGGACAAGCAGTAGTTAAACCTAATTCAGGTAAAATTACAAACTTACCAAATAGTGTAGAAATACCATTAAGCAAGTTCCCATCAAATATACAAGGTGGTGCAAACGCCAATATTGCTTATGTGTTTACAGACCTTTCAGGTGTAAACACTTTTAGAGGTAATGTGTCCACAACCAGTTTACAAAGAGCAAATGCACAAATACAAGGCTCTATAGATGTTACAAGTAGTACAACAATTAAAGTAAATGAATTTGATTCTAAAAGAACATTAGGTTTAGGTAATCAAGATGTACTTAAAGTAAAATATTCAGATACAAGAGAAAGATTAGACGAAAATATCAAATTTGATATCTCAGATAAATTCACATATTCAGATGGATATATAGATTATAGAAAAATTGAAGTGTTGCCAGTCGATACAGACTTTGATGGTGTACCAGATGAGCCACTAGCATTCAGTAGATTTGTAGATCCAGATGATTTAGTATTTTTTGAAAATCAAAAAGACTTGCAAGGTAACGATTTTATTAGACCTATTAAGACTGGTATATTAGATTACAGAGCAGAAACAAGTGCTATAGTAGATTTCTTAAATGAAAACTTGGCACCAGGATCAAATGTGTTAGACCAAACAGACTTTACTAAGTTTGCATTAATACTTGTACCTACAAAAACTTTTGCTCAAACATACTTAACAAACAACAAAGCAAAATTACACGGTAAGAAAGTGTATGTAGCAGATACTAAAAAACTGTTTGATTTACAAATTGAATTTTCAGATTCAACTAATGTTATATTAACAGACAGTCAAAGTTATACTGTGAAGAACGGAAGATCCTTTACACAGAATACTAATACTACATACCGCCCAGTTAGTTTTAAATGGGAACACGTTGCACCCAGTGACGTTAGAATAGATCCAAGTATTAGTAACATTGTAGAAATGTTTGTTTTAACAAGAACATATTATTCAGAAGTTTTAAAATATAAAAACTCAACAGAGTTAGGTAAAACTTTCCCACTAGGTCCAACTTCTGAAACACTATCACAAAACTTTAGTGAATTAGAAAACTACAAAAGTATTTCAGACCAAATAGTATATAGAAGCGGAAAGTTTAAAGTGTTATTCGGCACAGAAGCACTTCCAGAATTACAAGCAACATTTAAAGCAATCAAATTGCCAAATGTTACAATTAGTGATAACGAAATCAAGAGTAGAGTGAAACAAGCAATAGACCAATTCTTCAATATACAAAATTGGGATTTCGGTGAAAGTTTTTACTTTACAGAATTAACAGCATACGTTCATACTCAAACAAATGATATATTAGGTAGTTTAGTAATAGTACCTAAAGACCCAAGCAGAAGATTTGGAGACTTATTTGTTGTAAGGTGTGAACCAGACGAAATATTTATGAGTACAGCAACAGTTAGTGATATTAAAATAGTATCAGACTTTAACCAAGAAACTTTACAGCAAATTGGTTCAGCAGTACAAGGTTCAACAGCAGGAGCAACTGCTGATAATGGACCGTATGCAATTAACGGATACTATCCTTTATACGCAACAACAGACGCGGCGTCAGAGGCGGGAGACGGTACAAGTCATCCGCACACATTCTTTGGACAAACGTTCTATATGCCTAATGGTGTAACTTATTACCACGGTACTTATAACGTAAGTAGCGATGGTCTAAATAGTAGTAACACAGGCGGTTCGAGTAGTAGTAGTAGTAGCGGCGGCAGTAGCGGATCAAGTGGTAGCAGTGGAAGTAGCGGAAGTGGTGGATATTAATGAGCAATAAACCTTACGATTTATTACCTATACAGTTTCAATCAGAGACCAACCAAACGTTCTTTGAAAATACAGTAGACCAACTGTTCAAAAAAGCAAATACAGAGATAGTTGACGGATTAATTGGTAGAAAGATTCCAGGCACAGACTCTCCACAGAGAGCAGACTTCATTGAACATAATGATACAGGTAGGAACTTTTATACACTAGAGCCTACATATACAAGCACCGAACAAGTATCCGGAGTACCAGGTAACTTTGTATTTTACGAAGACTTGCTATTCTCATTAAAAAGTTACAACGCATTTGTAAACAATCATAATAGACTGTTTAAATCAAAACAGTTTACTTACAGTCCCCCGATAGACATTGATAAGTTTGTGAACTATCAAAACTATTTCTGGATTCCAGAGAATTTAGACATAGTTAGAATATATGGCTCTGCAGACAGCACTATTAACATAGACGCCATTCCAGGATCTAAAACTTTTGTTGCCCCAAATGGTACAGAATTACTTAACGGTAGTTTTGTGCAATTTACTGGAACTCACGTAAGTGGTAGCACATATCTTAAGGACACAACTTATCAAGTCGAGGGTGTTGGTCAACATATAAGATTGTTAGTACCAGACACAAAAGACAAAATATCTGCATACGCAACATTTGACAGTATTGCCTTTGATGCAGATTGGGACGGCATAGGATCATTTAGTGGTGCAGGATTAACATACGATTCAGATAATATTAATCCTTCATTATACAGTTTTGATAATCAGCCATATGATGCTGTTAGTAACCAACGTGAAGCAGATTACTTACTACAACAAAGAGGTGCAAAAAACCATAACCCTTGGAGTAGATTAAATTACTGGTATCACATACAAACAATTCAGCAGTCAAGAATTGTTTCAACACAGGTACCTAATCCTTGGGATACTACAAGTTATGACTCAACAAGTTATGATTATGAATTTGTTGAAGGTAAAGCAGTAGGAAGTATTCCAGAGAATGCCATAAGAGCAACAAGACCAATTATAGAATTTAACAGAGACTTAGAACTATACAACTATGGTAATGATTTTAATACTTATGTCGATGTAGTAGTCAACGAACCAAGAAATCAAATAGATGATAAATTACCAATGGGTAATCCTATTAACGGTACAACTACAGCAGTAGGAAAGAAAGCAATCTTTACAGCCAATGAGTCCGGTGCATTTATTTACGATATAGTAGATACAGGATCAGGTAATGTGTCATTTACTGCAAACAGCAGTATCACAATAGCATTAAGCGATACATTCTTAGTACAAGAAGGTGCGGATATAGGTGCAGAATATTATTGGGACGGTACTTGGAAAAAAGCACAGTTCAAAGACAAAGTTAATTTAGCACCTAAGTTCAAACTGTACGATGATGCTGGAGTGCCGTTAGACGACACCACAACGTATCCTAGCAGTACATTTAAAGGTAACGAGTTATTCAGTTATAAAATTAATAACTTAAATGCAAACGATTCAATTTTAAACTTCTCAGTAGATAGAAGAAGTGGACAATACTCCAGTGATATGCTTTTTGAAAATGATATCTCTAAAGACATTTTCAACTATGTACCCACAGGTTCTACAACCAAAAGTGTTATCCCAGGATACTACTATGCAAAAGATTTAACATATGATTTCAACGGTAATAAAAATGAAAGATACATTCACAGTTGGATGCCAAATGATGTACCTAGTTTTTATCTAACTTTCGATATAAGTAGAAATTATAAACAAGGACAATGTGTAAGTTATAATAAACAATTCTTTACTGCAAAAGCAGATATCACAGCAGGTAATTTTGATATTACAGAATGGGATTTGGTACAAGAAAACTTCTCAGTACAGGTTGTTAGAGACGAATACTTTATTACTGAAGCAAACAAAACATCAAAACGTTTTGATATAAGTGCTACACCAATTGACGAACAGGTAGACGTGTTTGTTAATCAAAGAAAACTAGTAAAAGACACAGACTTTACTGTGGTATCTAACAAAGACGGAATATTGTTTACTAATACTCCTGCATTAAACAGTTTAGTTACAATCAAAACAACTACAAACAGCGATGTAGATTTAACGCAACAAGGTAGATTTGAACTACCTAGTGCATTATCACATAACGTTGAAAACAAAAGTATAACAGAATTTACAACAAGTGATGTGTTAAGTCATTACTTAGGTTTAATTGAAGACCAAACTACATTCAAAGGAAATGCTTTAGGCATAAACAACTACAGCAACAGTGAAAGAATACATACTGGAAACAATGCAAAAATTAGGCAAACATTTAGTGACTTGCCTACTGCTATGCTTTTGTCTAGAGGTAGTGTTTTAAACTTAATAGAAGCATTAAGATACAGTGAAGTAGAATACAACAAATTTAAAAACAGATTAAAAGGCAAAGTTAAAAACTATGTCACTAACAACACCATTCAAGGTAAAACAGATTCACAAATATTTGAAGATGTATATGCAGAATTAATTGCAACTAGAACTAATGATACAGCATTCAACAGAACATATATGTTGCCTTGGGGTACAGAATACGAAGAAAAAGAATTTACAGCAAATATAGATACTACAACATTCACAACAACTGTAAGTGCAAACTTAGAGCAAATGAATAATTTTGTTAGTGTTTATAAAAATGATGAGTTGCAAACAATAGATACTGACTATACAGTTACAAGTAGTGTACCAGTAGTAGTTTCGATGACATCAGTTGCGGCAAATGACAAGATTAAGATTAGAGCATATCAAGATAGTTCACCAAGTAATATACCATTTACACCTTCAGCATTAGGATTATTTGCAGTCAAAGAACCAGGCTTTATAACTGATACATCATACACTTCAAATCTTGATGTTATTTGCGGACACGACGGTAGTTATACTTCTAGAGAAAATAATAAAGTAGATGATATTTTACTGCATTTTGAAAAATTAATATACAATAGTGTTTCAAAAAATATTAGAGAAAGAGATACCATAAGCAAATACTTAACTATAGATGATGTAAATCCTAGTTACTTTGCAGAAACAGATTTTAAAAAGAACGAAATTGATAGTGTTATGTTTACAGGCTTCTCAAGATGGGCAAGTCAAAACAATGTAGACTTTGTAACAAACACCACAGTTGATAGTGCAGATCCATTTACTTGGAACTACGGAGAACTAGGACATTGGAGAAATATATTTGAGTACTACTATGGTACACAAACTCCTAACACTACTCCTTGGGAAATGTTTGGATTTGACAGTATGCCAACTTGGTGGGTATCACATTATGGTAGTACAACTGTAACCAGTAGTAGTACAAGTTTTTGGACAAACGTATCAACAGGGTTTATTCCAGAAGGCGAAAGAAAAGGATATCATCCAAGATACAAAAGAGAAAACATTTTGTCTTTACTGCCAGTGGACTCCAGTGGCAATTTAGTTGCACCAAATGTAAGCATTGCAACTAGTGTTACATCTAGTTCAGATGTAATTAATGACCCTTGGTCATTCGGAGACGGTGGACCAGCAGAGCAGGCTTGGAAGAAAAGTTCAGCATATCCATATGCAGTTGTAACAGCATTGTTCTTAACAAGACCAGGTGAGTTTGTAAAATACTATTTAGATCCAGAACAAATATTAGAACCTACTGTATTACCACAGCAACTTGTAGATAAAACTACTAAGAAGAGAATTGCACATAACAAACTTACTTTCCACGGTGGTTTAGAAGCAGATAATACAACAAGAATTTTAAAAATAGGTTTCAGTCCTATATTAGACAGTTGGGTTTCTTCACAAGGATTAGACACTCACGTTCAAGTTCAACAAACTGTACAAAACACAGATGTTAAACTAGGGCATAAACACAGTGGTTTTGTTAACCTTAATGACATTAAACTTTACAGTGATAAATTAAGTATTGACGGATTTAGTACTGGTGAAAAAGTACCGTCAGAAGATGTTTACACAGGATTACATACTAGTGGTGTAATTGCAAGAAACTTTTATAGTGGTGTAAAGATTACTAAGACAGCAATAGGCTATCAGGTAAATGGATATGACAAAAGTAATAATGTGTTTAACATATTAGAGAGTGACGTAAATGGCGGCTCAGCAGGAATCAAAGTAGGCGGTACTGCTATTATACCTGCAATATTCAGCATAGGCGGAACATACAATCAAAACGATATCATAAGTTATAACGGTAATTATTATAAAGCAAAAACTAATTTAGATTCTGGAGACTTTGACTTTGCTAATTGGACCCAAGTTACAGACTTGCCAAAAGAAAATACGCAAAGTGGAATATATTATAACAATACTACAGGAATTGTCAAGCAGATAACATACGGACATACTTTCCCTGATATTAATTCAACATTTGATTTCTTAATAAGTTTAGGAAGATATCAAGAAAAATTAGGTTTCGACTTTGGCGATTACAATGAAACTATCGGAGATGTAGGTAACTGGATTTATACAGCAAAACAATTTTTATTCTGGGTAGACAGTAATCCAGCAGTTGGTACTATAACAGCATTTAGTCCAATGGCAGAAAAATTAATGTTTGAATCTGCAATAGGCACAGTTAATCAAATAAACAAATTTACAAAAGGCATACCATCATTTATAGACGCAGATGGTTCAGTACTTAATCCTAAAGAATGTGGAATAAGCAGAAGTGGAAGACAGATTACAATAACACCACCACAAGGAAAAAGTATTTACGGTGTTTTACTATTAACAAGTGTAACAGAACACGCAACTGTTATTAACAATAAGAGTGTGTTTAACGACACAATCAATAATGATATTTACAATATTAGGCAAGAACGTTTAAGATTAAAAACACAAATTTCTAGAGAGTGGGACGGATCACTTAATGCTCCAGGTTATATTATTACACCAACTCAAATAATGCCTAACTTTGAAAACTTAGTAGAAGCAACTAGAAATTATCATCAAATGTTTAGTACTCCTACATTGCCAATCAAACGAACATTAGCAAGGTCATTGTTTGGATATAATGACACACAATATTTAGATAATTTAGGTATTGAAGAAGATGAACAAGTAGAATTAATGAAAGGTGCTATTAGAGCCAAAGGTACAGTAGCAGGTTTAAATAGAATACTGAGAAGTGATAGTATTAACACAAATAAAGATTTCACAGTATACGAAGAATGGGCAGTTAAGCAAGGTAACTTCGGAGACATCAGTTCTAACAAAAGTTTTGATTTAATTCTTAACAAAAAAGACTTTGTAAGAGACCAACAACTATTAGAACTTAAATTTCCTGAAAGTGTAACAGGTATTGTTTCAGCAATTAATATTGTAGAAAAGAGTACACAATACTTTGCACCACCAATTATTGAAGTAGATAAACCACCAAGAGAAGTATCAGGTTTAAGTGGTGCTGGAAATGGTAGAGCATTAGCAAGTGCAACATTGTTAGCAGATGGTACATTGGGTACTATTAATGTAGACTACAAAGGTTTCAATTACGACAATGCACCTAATGTAACAGTTATAACAGGAAACTTGTATGTTTCTAAAATTGATGAAGTACTTACAAACGGCTTAGTAATGAGTAGCAGTTTAGTTCCGCAACCATTCAGCAATGTAGGGTTAAGCAATCTAGTTGTTACTGACCACACAAACGGTGGAACAATTACAACAAACGTCGGCGCAACAACAAGTTTAAGCAACTTGGTAGTAGCATTTAATATTCAAGCAGATGCAATTAGTAATGCCAATGTAGTGGCGGCAACAGAATTTACAAACTCAGTTGGCCCTATGTTCCTAAAACTTGCAGGTAGCGACTTCACAGTAGCAGATGACGATTCAGGAACAACATTAAGTTACTTGAATATTGCGGCAGGAAGATATCAACCAAAACAGAAATTTAAAATTGAAGTTGCAAACAATACAACAATAGATAATATTGTTACTTCAATTGACAACACCATAGTTAACCAGTCTTATTATTCTTATATGGATAGTTCAAGACACACAGTACCTTCTAACATTACATTATACACTAATTATGTTAGTAATGATGCATTCACAATTAAACGCACATTTAATAATATTGCACAAAACTTATCAACAACTGGCGGAAACTATGATTATATCAGTGCTTATATAGATGGCACACAGATTACAAATGATGCAGACTACACTAGACTTACTGTTAGTAATGCTAGTGGATTAGCACAATTAGAATTTTCAAATATTAGTACATTAGTAAACTATACAACATCTTCTGAGGTGTTAATTGTAGAAGAAGCAAGTATTACATTTGATACGTCTTTAACAACAGATGTTCCTGGTAGTAATGTAGAAGTAAAAGTCGAATCTGACGACAGGTTAGTGGCAGTACCAGGCACGACCAGAACCTATGCCATTAGCGAAGACGACCCAAATGACAATGTAGTTACAATAGATATTGATGACAAGTCTAGATTTGTAAAACGTCCAACAACTGAAGATTTAAATATTAAATTATATCCTTCGAGTAAATTTGAAAAGACAAGTACACTGATTAAGAACAGTGGATTTGTACACAAAGATAATGTAGACATACAGGTGTTTGATATTAATCACTTCGATAGAGAAGTAAGTGCTAATACAAAAATTATGTTAAACGGCAACGATGTTGTACATATGGCTAAAGGCGAACACGACAACTTCGATGTTTATCAGTTGAGAAGTTTGAAGGACGAAACAGGATTTAACAACTTTTATATAAATCAGATAACTGACGGAACAAGTAAATTGTTCAGTCCTATCAGTTTACAGGAGTTTAATGATAGTAATATTATAAACGATCCTGAAAATAAAACTTATTTTGATAATACATTGTATATTAAAAACAGTCAATTGCCTAACGCAGTTGTAAAATATACAAACGAACAATTGGTATTAGATAATAAATCTATTTACAGAGGAGTTTATAATCCACCGCCAACAACACAAGGATTAGTAACTAGAATTAAACCAAATAGAACTGCAAACATTGTAGGTGTATATCCAGATGTAACAAGTGAATTTAAACTTGTTAGTTTGAGACTAAACAATGTTAACGGAGATGCAACTATTGCCAGTAACGTAGCCATTGCGGCAAACGTAGACGGACAAAATAATGTTGCAATTGGTATAAGCAAAATTGACGGTGTTCAAGATAACAGTAAGATTAGATTCTACGGAGATGACTTAGCATCAACAGGCATATCAAATGGTGCTACAAAAGTGTACACAGTTCAAAGTGTAGTTTACGACAAAGACAGTTTTACAATTAACGAACCTAATGCAAGTGTACAAGTAGGACAAATAACAAGTTTAGGAAATATTGATATTAGAAGTACTGAAACTATAAATGCAACACCTGGTTTAGTAGCAGGAACTTACCCAGTAGGCATTACAGAAATTTCATCTGATGGTGCAGGTACAGGATTAAGTGCAAGTGTTGTAGTAGGCGGATCAAGTAGTGTTACATCTATCACAGTTACAACAGCAGGTCAGAATTACTTGTTTGATGAAGAAATTAAAATACCAGAAACTTCATTAGGTGGTAGTGATGCTAATATATTTGTTTTTGCAAATGTAACAGGCACAAAAGATAATTCAACAGTTATAAGAGATAATTCAAATGTATATGCAGTTGTAAGTAATCCTATTCAGGGCGGTAGTAATGCCCAACCAACAGGATTTAGTTTTAGTAATAAAAGAGTTAAATTCTTAGTAGATGAAATAGGCGACTTTGAAAATAGTGCAGATGTAAATGTCACACAAGGTAAAAATGATACTTCAATGAGTATGTTAGATGCATACGGTGACTACACAATAGCAGACGTAAATACAAGTGCTAAAACATTTAGTGTAACATCAGATGTTATTAGATTCAAAGACGTTAGTGTATCCAGACCAATAACTAACAGCAAGTTAGTTAGTATTACTGCAAACGGCGATGGCACAGGTAATGCAGAAATGACACTGAATACTGTGATGCCAACAAATACATTTATTAAGTTAGACAGTGGTAAATCAAACGCAACCTACCCAGTTTGGAAAGATGATAGAAACAATAAAAAATTATATTTCTATGATAACACTTTTGTAACCACAGTAAATGGAAATACAGCATTTTATAAAGGTGAAGTAACCACACAATATGCTACAGTAAATTCATATGATGCAGGTAACAACAAGTTTATTTTAGCAAATGTTAGTACTACTGCTTTAGGTACAAATTACGCAAACGTAGAGTTTGTACACGCAGACATAGTAAACGGAAAAGGCGAATGTGGAGACATAGTTGGTTTAACAGGGAAAAGAAAATCATTAACTATTGAAAGTGCTTCAACAATGAGTTTGCCAGATTCAAATGCTGTAGACATTACACCATCATTTAGTGTTAATGCAGTAAACGATACAACAGTATCTGCAAACAGCAATGTAACAGTTTTATATTTCCCACAAAACGATGCACAAAACACAGTGGATCAATTAATAGATGACTTTGCAACTACTCAGCAACAATCTGCAGAAATAGAATCAGTTCCATATAACCAAGCATATATGACAACTGCTAATACAGAAAACCCTAGTGTAGAATTATTACTAGACGGTAAGGCAGGAAAACTAACATCTATTGATGATATTGTGTTAGGTTTTGACATCAAGTATTTAGATGAAGAAACAGACAAAGCATTTAAAGAAGAATTAAAAGAAGCAACAGGCGAGCAAACTAGAAGAATTATAGAAAACTACTATGTGAACAAAGCCAAAAGTATTGACCAACCTTCCTTAGAAAACTTAACAATTAGTTTACAAAGTGTAGGTGGCAACGAAGTAGGCTATCACTTAATCAAAGATGGTTCGCCTTTGAAAGTAAATGACGAAAGCAACAAACAAGTAATTGCTGGAGTACAAAAAACTCCAACAGATGGACTCAAATATGACCCTAGTGGTGTAGGCGGGTATAAACAAGATGCTACAGCAAAAATCAATCAAGAAATTAAACTAGCATTTAGTGATGACTACAAAGAACCTAAAACTTCTAACGGCGACTTGATAGAATATGTAGATACTATTCCTAGAATTAATCCTACAGTTTCTACCACAATAGTTGATAGATTTAAATTAAAAGGTATGGCAACTACTACACAAACTGGTACAGTAAACAGATTGGGTGTTGCTAATAAAATTAAATTAACTGAACTTGTTAGAAGAGTTAAAAACGGTAATAGAGGATTTGATGGACAATTTGTTATTAAATTTGAATTTAAAAATGGCGACAGTTTTACATATGATCCATTAAGTAATGAGTTCTCAGGATACAGAAATGCTATTGTAAGAGTTAATCACGTTAAAGTAAACTACTCAGTAACAAGTAATGATCCAGGGTTAGTAAATGATGTAAGAGTTTCATTATACGATCCTGCAGGACAGATTGTAATACCTAATACAAGAGTTAAAGAAGCATTTGCTAGTGGACTAATAATTGAAGATTCAATCCCTGCAGATGACGTCACAGGTAATCTTAAAGCAGTTGTGTGGAGTAAAGACTCTGAAACAGGAGACTTTATATTTGCAAGTTCATTTACTGAAAGAGCATTTAGACCTAGTGAATCTGATAAAGGTGTAACAGTAGGTAAAATAGTTTCTAGTGATGCTACAGCAGTTGATATTTATAATAACTTCCATACAGCAGTTGTACTGAATAACAACAGAGCACACAATGTAGAATCTATGGCATTGAGGATTAAGAATCCTGCATCATATGATCCATTTAAAATGTTTGGTGCAGATTTAACACCAAGCAGTTTAAAATACCTAGTAGTCAGAAACAGCAAATATACTTTAGAAAATGCAGTAATGCCAACATTTAAACTTAAAACACAAAGCATCACAGATGATGTGTTTATGTTTGGAGATACTAAAGGCTTAAACAATGGCGATAAAGTAAACTTTGATGATTTAATATTCAGTGGTGCAAGTCCATTTGATGTATCAGGCGGATTTACAATAGCAGATTTAGAAAGCGATAAGTTTTCAATTAGCGGTATAACAGGAACTGCATTTGCAGACTATTACGCAACAAGTTTAACATCTTTGAATATGCTTGTCAAGAACAGCAACAGCAAAGCATTTTTAATTAACCATAACAATCACAACTTGCAAAACGGCGATATTGTTGTAATCAACGACACATCAGGTACAAGTGCATTTAGTAATGTTAAGTTTAGAATTAATAATGTAACAAGTAAAGACACTTACTTTGTTGGTTTAAATGGAACTACAGCACCTACAAGTAATATTGCAGGACTCAAAGCATTTACTACAACACCGCAAATGATGTTCGGCACAATTAAAGCAAATTCAGAATCATTAGTTGTATACAGCAACAATCATAAAATGCTAAGTGGTATGCAATTTACAGCCTATGCAGATAGTCCAGATCCAGCATCGCTGAATGGACAAACATTAACTGTTAATGAAGCATACTCGCAAGATGCTTTCTCAGTTGTTGTTTCAAATATTGATTTAATCACAAATAATTCTGCAAACTTAACTTATGTTTCAGATGGTACAAAATTAGTATGTAGTTATTTAGGTAGAAATTTACCAGTACACGACCAAGAATTTATGGTATACGATCCGTTAAACGAAATAGGATTAGACGGAGAAATATTAACAGCAAATGTTTATTATTCAGATACAGAAGATGATAGTGCTGTGGAAGGTGATGTATCATTTGACTTGACAACACCAATTGCAAGAACAATTACTGCTAACACATTAATACTTAAACATTATGAAGATAGTGTGTTGCACGTTCCAAGTCACGGTATGTTCCAACATACTGTTAGTACTCCAGTTTTATCAACTGGCACACCAGATGCAAACAACAATGTTTCTGTAACAGTAAATGACTTAACCTATTTTGAAATTGGTAATACTGTGTTGTTCGATGATGCAAATGTTGACCATCCTTTAAGTTCTAACAGTTATGATATTATTGATGTAAACGAATCAAACAACACATTTATAATTGTTGATTCTACTGGAACTGCTACTGCTACTGCAAACATATTTAGAGTAGAAACAGATGCATATATTACTAACTCAGAAAGAGTTATACAAATAGGCGATACAAGTTTATATGACGGATTTGCAAATCCAAAAATTGTAACCAAAGATACAATGAGTATCAAAGGAAGATTTAAAGGAACAGCAACAGGTTACATCACTAATGATGCAATGACAGTATTTGTAAACGGTGATGTAAATGAATTAAACGGTGATGCATTAGTTATATCAGATTGCCCACAAAATTATTACAACAGAGTATATCCTGTATTAAGCAGTTACACAGAAGATAATAGTGCAAATATATTTGTTGTAAGAGGATTTGCTCAAAACAATTTAACATTAGAATTAGCAAACACTCAAACTAGATATACTAACACCAACAAAAATAGAATTACAGTAAACGGCTCATCAATTAACTTGGTTAATACAGATTCAATGACAAACTTTGTGAAGAGTTTTAACCAATCAGTTATAGACAGAGAAGGTGCTATTGTTGACAGTGAAGATGGATTACAAGTTGCATTCTTATATGGTAGAAGAAATCAAGAATTTGAAAACAACGGCAGTAAGTATGTTAATGCTCCAGTTGACACATCAGGATTAAAAGTACAAGTAGATGTAAATGCTAATCCTAATATGAATCCTGGAGGAGACGATGTACTGAGTGCAAATAGATACTTACCACTAAACAGTCAAATTATAAATGCAAAAGGCCCAGCAAGTAAAATTGGTATGCCAATGCTGGACTTAGATAGATTAGAAGGTGCATTTAAATCACAACGTAAGGCGTACAAGAACAAAAAACGTATACCTACAGAAAGAATTTCCAGCAATGCTTTAGATAACAATGCTAAAAACAGTATGGTGCTTAAAGAACACGACAAGTGGGTTAACGGCTATGTACAAAATTCAGATGTAACAGAAAACCCAGATGCAAGACAACCATTATCATTCAAGATTAAAACATACAACAAAGTAGCAAAACAAGATTACTTTATTGACGATACTGAAACAAGTAACGAGTATGCAAGTAGTCCGATTAAGTTTGGTGGTGATGCTGGAAACAATAAAGCAATGCAAGGGTTCGGAGAAAGAGGCTACAGACCTGCTGGTGGTCCTGGAAACTATGATTATCAAAGTCATACATATATGCAATACAATGGACACGGCGAGCCAGGTTACTTTGGACCAGGTGACCAACAATACATTGGCGCCGGCGGCGGCGGCGGAGGTGGTACCCACGTAGGAGGAAGAAATCACGGCGGCAATAATACAGGCAACGGTAATAACGGAAATAATCAAGGCGCAGGTACAGTTGCAGGTAACGAAGTAGATGTAACAGTTAATCAGCAATATGTTGTAGAACTTGCAGGTAACTTATGTACACAGTCCGGAGAGATATTAGAATTCAGCGATGGTACCCAAGTAACATTAGGCGAAGGGTGTGATGTAGAACAGTTAGCCGCATTATTGGCTTCACAAAATCCTAATTACACTTATATTACAACAAATACAACACCTCAGGAACCTTGTGTTGAAACACCAGCACAGGCAATGGGACACGCAAAAGTAGATGCAAGATTTAAAGATGCTCTAAAACGTTACGGTGGAGACAATCAAAGAGGTGCAAGTAGACCATCATATAGAGCAGACGTCAAAGACTTTGGAGTTATTACAAGCAAAGCGGCGAGTAGACATAGTTGGAATGAGTGGGACGTCAGAAACTTTGTTGAAACAGTTAATAATATTGCAAATGCAGAAGGCATTGATGTAAATAGATTCCCAACAAGTTATGGAAAAGACAAGTACTTCTCAACAGGAAAAGGCGGTGTATGGATAGAGTGGGAAGGAACTCACAGAAGTGAGATACAGATTTTAGGCTCCAGCGGGTTATGGAAAAGAAAAGGTACAATGGGATATAAAGGAATTAGTAAATCCAGAGGATACATTTTCTTTAGAAATCCAAGAAGTATGTTAAATGACCAAGACTTTGCTGGTGCAGTAATGGGTTGGAAAATTCACCAAAAGTCATACAATGTAGGTTATAACAAATATACATTATACATTGGTGGTGCAGGACAGCCTGTGGTGAGTATTCCATTATTTAAATCCAACTACTTCCAATCAGGAGGTGGCGATGGTAGTTCATATATGCGTAGATTTGTACGTGAAAGATTTGATGCAGGTACTGGAACTTATACAGTAAGTGTTACAGGATCACAAGCACCAGGGTTTAGACAAAATAGTGTTGTACACGAATATCCAAGAGCAACAAAAACAAACAACTGTCCTCCACCACAAGAACCAGGTGCAGGAGGCAACAACGGATTACAACAAGTTGGTGCAAGAAATTTAAACAACAGTATAAGAATCAAGAGTGACTTGCCATTTAGTTTAGCAAAAGGTTGTAGTTTTGGTAGCATAAGTGAATGTGCTGAATTTTATCCAGTACAAGAAAGAAACTTAACAACTAACTTTGATCCACAACAAGCAAAAACAGAATTCCAGAAACTGCAAACACAAGGCTTCTATGATAAGACTTTAGAAATAAGTGCAGACAGTGAAGATCCTAGACCAGAAGCAGGATTTGGTGGATTTGCTTTCCCAACTAAGTTAGGTTTACCTAGTGTATATCCAGACTTTGTTGCAGGCGGTAGATTAATTTCACCTAGAGAAATTACAAACACTAAACATAAATTTGTTAATGGTAGATTTGTAGGTAGCACTAATAAAAGAGACAGCAGATTTGTAATGCTGGAACCACCAGAAGTACCAACAGGAAACTTATCAGACGGTAGTGGATTTGGTTACAGAATTGGAGACCAAGTTGTTGCAACAGGTGGTAGACCTAAGAGTGTACAAGACGATGACTTTATGTTAAAGAGTGTTGACATAGCACAATCTATACCTTTAAGAAATATTGCATTATCACAAGAACTTGTAGACTTACCAATTGAAGAATTAAAACGTAGATTATCTTTTGAGATAGTAGACAGCAACAGTAACCCAATTCCAGGTGTTGCTATTAAGCCAACATTTAATGCTGTACACAATGCAGAAGATTTTGAAGAAGCACAACACGATAAAACAATGGTTAGTCCAAGTGGTGTTGCTGTTATGAATTACAGAGATTACATTTATGCTGGAGGAGATACTTCAGCAGATTGGGACTCACCTGCTTATGCTGGAGTTAGAGAACAATACAGAAACTTAGGATTAAGTGATATTGCTTCTGTAAACTTTAGATTAGATGTAGGTGAAGGCAATGCAACCACAATGACCATTGATAATATTAGTGGACAAAGTAAAAATTATGAAGTGTTTATAGGTAATTCAGATTTGCAATCAACATATTGTATAATTGGTAAAGTAGGTTACGGACATTTATTTGATGATGGATCAGAAGCAAGTCAAAGTGCTAGGTTTAAAAGTTTCGATGCTAGTTACTTAGATACATATGATGGAAATACTATTGCTGTGTGGGACACACAAGGTCAACCAGCATTAGAAACATTATTAGAAAATACCACAGTAGGTGCAGAAGGTATTTGGAAAATGGTCGGAGACTACAGCAACAATCCAGACTTAGATAAAAAAGAACATTTATTAACAGTTGCGATGCTAAACTGGAACTCACGTTACGTTCAGTTCTTAGGATTCAAAGACCATAGAGCATACTTTAAAATGCTTACTGTTGGTACAGTTATTCCTACAAGCGAAGCAAGAAACGGATGGTATGAGTATGATGTTAAAAACTTATATGATCCTAAAAACAAATCATTTAGAAAAGTTACTTCAAGATTCTATGCAATGCCTTTAGGAGCATCAACAGATGGTGCTAACGTAGGACATAAGAAATTTAGCCATACATCAAACGGCGGCGGCGTTGTAACACTAGACAAAGTTAGAACACTTACTGAAACTGCAAGAACAACACACTTAGAAAATATAGAAGCAGATCCAACAGGAAGTACATATGATGCTGAGACAGGTGTAACAACAGTTGCTCCTTCAAGTGATAACTCATTTACACTGAACAACACAATTAGAACTGCACACCTTACAATAAGTGCAGGAACAGATGTAAGCAGAGATTCAGAACAATTAGATGTTATGTTTATTGAAAATGACAACTACCTTAACGTTTTAAGAATACCAGTTACAGTACACAAAGCGGCAGAAGGCAAAACATCTAAACAAGTTGCAGATGATTACAACAAAATAGGTTTAAAACAATATCTAACAATATTCAACAAAGGTACAGGTACAAAAATTGGTGAAAGTAAAGCAGTTGTATATACATTTAACACTAACCACATACCAGATGGTGCAAAAATTACAGATGTTAAACTTAACATTCAATGGAAATCAAAAGATCCTTCAGAATGGGGTATGGTATGGTTACAAGCACCAGATGGAACAAGGTTGCCAGTACTACAGCCACTAGGAGAAGGTCTAATAGATGCAACTGGAACAACTACAGGTATGTTTGGTTCGGATCATCAGGGTGGTGTATTCAAAGGATACGAAATTACTGAAAGAAGTTCAGGAAAATATCACAACTTTACTATATCAGGCGGTGTTGCTGACAACAATGTGTTTAAACCTGATGCAGAAACGTTCCCAGTAGACGGAAGAAACATAAGTCCAATACCAGGTAAACACAAACGTTACTATAGAGCAAAAGACAGACACGGATTTATAGGAACTGTGGATTACGACAGACCAAATACTCCAGCAAATACTATTTGGCAGGCAGAAAACATCATAAGAGAATATATTAGACAATATGATAAGAATGCTAAAGGTGAATGGAGAGTAGAAATTACTAGACCAGGTAGAAATTGGGACGACTGGAAGTATGAACAGCCAATTACTAAAAGAGATGCGGCAGGAAATGAAACTTTCGAGTATGGCCCACAAGATGTAAACGAAATATTTGCACCAAGATTAAAAATAAGTTATGCAGTTTATGTAGAAGGCGAAGCACCAACAAGTGTTGCTAACTCAGACGAAGCAATCACAGGATTTGAAATAACTAACCAAGGAATATACACACAATCAGAAATACAAACATTCGGAGCAATGAGTGTTAGAAGTACAGGTGTTATGGTTCCTGGCAGTATGTTAAGTGGCTCACAAGTAAAAGTTGAAAAAGGTAACGAACTAGATAAAGCAGTTAGAAATAGAACTGCTAAGTTTGTTATTACTGGTGTAAACAGTTTAGGTAGTATTACAAAATTAAGAATTACAGACAGAGGTACATATATTAACTTCCCACCAGAAATGGAAAGAGGTGTATCTCTAAAATATGATGATGACTTTGCAAAAGGATTAGCAGGAACTAGACCAGAAGGATTAGGATACGGCGGTAGAGTTGCAATGACAAGTAGAAGTAAAATCAATTGTCAAAACAATCCACCAATATTCCCAGCACCAGGCGATAACATTGCAGTACTAGAACCAATTGCAGATGCTATAGCAGATGGAATTAATGGAGCCGCTAGAGGTAACGTAGGTATACAAGCATTCAGTTATGATGTTAACCCTGCTGTTAGTGTGCTAAACATTGTTACTCCTGATGATGGAATGGAGTTTGTTGCACTTAACGGAGGATTTAATCCGTGGAGTTTCCCAGAAGGCGAAATAGATCCAGACTTAGTAGGTGTTAGAGCATTAGATGACTTCAATAATAGCATAGATGATACAAACAACTTATCACAATTTGGTAATTTGATTGATCCAACAACAGGTTTATCAATAGAAAGACTGAGAGAGTTAGGATTATTAAATGATGACGATGGAAGTGATGATGGTAAAGACGGGTTTACATTAATAAATGTAACAGATGCTCCAACAATTACAGGACTAGAACAAGTTACAACAACTAATATGTTCTCATATGACTTGTACACTTTAGATAATACATCAGTTGACGTTACAGGCACAACTTCAAATGTAGATCCTATGTACTTTAAGAGTGTGTTATTCAAAGATGACATTGTTATGGATAGGAATAATGCAAATGTTTGGGTAACTAATTTCCAAAACGCAGGTAGTGTGTACTATGAAAACGGTAATATTGCTTTTAGAGAGAATAACTTAGTAGAAAGCAACAGAATGGAAAAGGCTGTTATATACGATTTAGATGATAACACCACAATTAAAGAATTAGAATACATTGATCCGTTTAAAGATGCAATATCAAGCCAAGCAAAAATTAATTTAACTTATATCACAGAGTCAGATCCAGTTGTTTATCAAAACAATGGATCAAACTTCAGCAACAATAATACTGGTGAACTATGGTGGGACACTTCAACTTGTAGAAGTTTATGGTATGAGCAAGGTAATGTAACATACAGAAGTAGAAATTGGGGTAAATGGCATCCAGGAAGTAGTTTTGATGTTTACGAGTGGACAAGAAGTGCGTACTCACCGAGTGATTATGTGAGAAACGGAGGAGAAGGTACTCCTAGAAACAACACAGACTTCGTATTAGTTAAAGAATTTAATTTAAGCAACAACGCATATCAAAATGTTTATTACTTCTGGGTTAAAGATGTTAATACTGTTCCTGCTTTAGAAGACAGAACAATGAGTGCTAGAAGTGTAGCATTACAAATAGAAGATCCAATTAGTTTAGGACTTCCATTCTATGCACCAGTTAGCAACACAACTATAATGGTTCAGAACACAAAACGTTTCATTAAAGATGACAAAGTTGCTTTCCAAATGAATTACTCTGTAAAAGATACAAAGTATAACAAAAAACATTCAGAATGGAAACTATACAGAGAAGCAGATACATCAAGTCAAATCAGTACTGCAATAATTAACAAAATGATTGACAGTTTATGTGGTTATGATACAAACAATAAAGTTGTACCAGATCCAGGATTGAACGAATTTGAGAAATATGGTTTAAGTATTAGACCAAAACAAACAATGTTTAAAGACTTGAAGGCGGCTAGACGTACATTTGTAGAGTTTGTAAACAGAGAAGCATACAATACTGAACTAACAGATTCAAAATATAAGAATTGGAATTCAGATATTACAGATGATACTTACTTAGAGATTATAGATTGGATCAAACCTAAGTTTGATAAAACCAAAAAGCCAAGATATGTACTTAACCAGTTTAAGAAATTAAACTTTGCAGGTGAATTAAGCGACGGCGATGTTGTAAGAGTAGATAATAAGAAAGATGCTTGGAAAGATTACGAATGGAGTCAAGCAAATCAAGAGTTTACTCACGTAAGGACTTACAATGCAAGTTATAAATTAAAAGATGTAGTGTTTACTACCAATAATACTTTGACACTTGCTACAAAACTTAGAACAATTATTAATTCCGTATTCAATAATTTGTATATTCAAGAGAATGCAGTTAAGATTAACGAGTTGTTCTTCGCATTATTGCATTATGTGAACACAGAACAAGACGAAATTGATTGGGCATTTAAAACAACTTACTTCAACATCAAACAAGGTGCTGATGAACTTGCTCAAACATTTATTTCAAAAGCAGATGCTTTCCCTAACGTAACAGAATTTGTAAACGAACAAAAACCATTTACAAGTAAGTTAAGAGATTTCCAAGATGTTAAGAGTGTAAGCACAGAAATTATAAGAAACAGCAGTTCAGACTTTGATAAACCACCTTATCAGCCTAATCCAAACAACGATGCTATTGTGTTAGATGTAGAAAATGTAACACATTCAAACATTATGTTGACAGATCCTGATTACAAGTATTGGTTTGCTAACTTTAACAAAGCAGACAGCAAGGTAAGAACATTTAATCAAACTATTAATATTGATAGAACCAGTTTTGTTATAAGTGAAACAAGAAAAACAGAATTACTTGGAGGATTCAGTCCAGTAAATGCCGCAGAAAGAATATTCTTATATGATGTAGACGTTGCTAAACTGAATACTGCAATAGCAAATCCAGGTAACATTTATAGTGCGGCAAGTATTACAGCATTTAAGATTGAAAGAGATGCTTTAATTAAAACCAAAGTAGGTGCAGACTTTAAAGGATTAGATTTAGATGCTGGTAAGTTTGTAGACAATATTATAAACGCAGGTGGCGACGATGAATTAGTAGCAGTATTAGGTTGGGATAGTGCACCATATGATATTGGAGACTTTGACCAAATAATAGAAATTGAAAACTATGACGGAGTATTTGGAAACAACGGCAACTTAACTATTGCTGGAGTCAAATACGAAGGCTTAGGCGGAACATCATTTACTAAGATAGATGGTCCTGATAGACCAGAAGAATTAATAATGGTTGGTCCAAAAGAAAACTTAATTATTAACGTTGATACATTTGCAAGTGGCAGTGGATCAAGTACTAAGACAGTAAGTTATAGAGCACACATAGATATGTTTGGTAAAACAAACTATTATAGATTGGGTAGTGCTAACAGCACAACAATTAGTGCTAATATAACATCAAACGATAAAGATATTTCAGTAACAAGTACAACAATGTTTGGTCCTGTTTCCCCAGGAAATCCAGGATACGCATTTATTAATGATGAAATGATTAAGGTAACAAGAATTGATGGTAACACATTGGTTGGCGTACAACGTGGCTTTAATGGTACAACTATAGGCGTTCATACATCAGCAGATAAGATATATAACGCAAATAGTAGTGTAACATTAAATCAAGAAAATGTCAATGCAAACGTGTTGCTTTGGAACACAAACATAACTAATACTACAAATAGTAACCCAGGTGCAGTCTTCTTGCAAGACGATGATAACCCAGGAGGTTATATTTCCTAGTATTATAGTTAGTTTTAATAGAAAAGATAAATATAGATATGTACAATAAAGATGATAACACTAGTAAAGAGACCGACCAAATGACGGACGAAACTAATATGAATGTGTCAGGACACATCCTTATCAGAGACAAAGAGACAGGCGAAGAGTTGGTGAATAAAAGAAATGCTATTCATTATGGAAACTTAGGTGCTCTTATTGCCGCAGGTTTACAAAATCAAAGTAATAAAATTATTCATTTTATGGCTTTCGGTAACGGTGGTAGTAGTGTAGATAGTAGTGGAACAGTTTTGTATAAAGCACCTAACACAAGTGAATCAACAGAACCCACAGCATCATTGTTCAATGAAACATTTAATAAAGTTGTTAGTAGCACAAGTGCTAACAATGACACAGCAAATAACAAAATTGAACTTACATCTGGTACAAATTATACAGATTTAAAAATAACCTGTACATTAGGATTGAGTGAACCTAGTGGACAAGAAAATTTTGATACGGCAACAAATCAAAACAGTAATTTTATCTTTGACGAATTAGGATTAAAAGGCTTTGCAACATCTTCGGACAATGCAGAACTTTTGACTCACGTAATTTTTCACCCAGTACAAAAAAGTTTGAACAGGGTTATAGAGGTAGTTTACACAGTTAGGATTCAACTGTCGTAATAAATAGTTTAGAGGAATAAAAAGAAAATGGCATATACAGTATCAACGACAAGTGGCACAAGTGTTACAGTTGCAGACGGTGTAGTTGACACTACTAATTATAGTCTTTCCTTAGTAGGTAAGAACGTTAGTGGTTACGGACAATACTTTGTCCAAAATTCAATTAGACACTTAGAGAACTTTGCAAACAGCACCGCCCCTAGTCCAACAAATAAATTAACTGGACAATTATGGTATGACACATCATCTAGTCAGATGAGAGTATACAATGGTAGTAGTTGGATCAGACTTACACCAGGCGTTAGTGCTTCAGCACCAGCAGACGGATTTCAATCAGGTACTATGTACTTTGATACAACTGATGACAAACTAAAAATTTACAATGGAACAAGTTTTGTAGATACTAGTTATGCAGGTGAAGTATCAGATGCATACAGTAGCACATACGGAACAGCAGGCGGAACTAAGGTAAGAAATATATTCTTAAATGCTACATCAGGTGGCCCTTATCCTGTTACTGCTTTAGTAAGTGTAAACCAAACAGAAAGTTCAGGTGACGGCACAGGTGCAATACCAAGTGGTGAAACTATTATGGCTATATTCAGTGACTATGAATTTACAGCCGCTGATAGTGTTTCATCATCAATGGGCGACAATATTAATTGGCACGACCAATTAACTGCCGCAAATGGTGTTGGTGCTACAATTAAGAAAGGTCTTAATTTAAGAGACGAATATGCTAACACATCAATTGCTTTAGCAGACAGAGCCTATAGAGCAGACGCAGTTACAGGTAACATTGTAGTTGGTGCTAGTAACGTGGCTCTTTCAGCGATTGTACAAACAGGTGGTAGTTTTGTTCCAGCAACAGATGTTACTTATGATTTAGGTAACAGCACAAATAGATTTAGCCAAACTTGGTCACAATACGTTAATGTAGGAAATGGATCTAATGGTTTCATTAGAGCATACGGTGACTTAGCAATTGGTAATTCCACAACAAGGGTTAATACATTTCACTCAACAAACGCAGATATTAACACTCTTACTGTAAACACTGGAGCAACAGTAAGTGCTCCTTTGGGTGTTACAGGAGTTTTAACAGCATCAAGTGACCTCACTGTAGCAGGTACTACTACTCTAAACGGTAGTACAACGTTAGGTAATGCAACTTCTGATACAGTTTCTTTAGGTGCATTATTATCAAGTCCAATTATTCCTGATACTGATGTTACTTACTCATTGGGTAATACTAATAATAGATATAGTATTGTATATGCTAATCAGTTCCAAGGAGATGTAACAGGTGACGTAACAGGTAACTGTACAGGTAGTTCAGGTAGTTCAGCAACAGTTGAAACTATTACAGGTGGTAACAACGCATCACATTACTTGGCTTTTGTGGATGGTAATAACGGCAGTTCAACAGCAGAGATAGTTTATACTGATGCAGGTATTAGTTACAATCCAAGTACAAATATTTTAACTGTGGCAGGTTCAACTGCTTCAGACTTAACTGGTGATGTAACAGGTTCTATCTCAGGTGGAACAGTTGCAGGTAGTAGTGTAACAGCAAGTGGTACTGTAACAGGTGCAACTTTAACTGATGGTACAGCAAGTATTAACAGTGGTCAGATTACAGGTGGTGTTACAGCAACATTCAGTGGTGCAGTACAAGGTGGTACATTAACAGATGGCACTATGTCAATTAGCAGTGGTGTACTAACAGGTGGTGTTACAGGTGACTTTAGTGGTGATGTAACAGCAGTAAACTTTAATGGTGTTGCAACTTCCGCCAAGTATGCGGATATGGCTGAGATATATTCAGCAGATGCAGATTATGAAGCAGGTACAGTAGTTAAAATTGGTGGCGAAGCAGAGATTACACAAACAACAGAACACGCAGATGCAGATGTGTTTGGTGTTATATCAACTAATCCAGCATACTTAATGAACTCAGAAGCAGAAGGTTTACCAGTAGCATTAGCAGGACGTGTTCCAGTTAAAGTTGTAGGTAAAGTTGCTAAAGGAGAACGTTTAGTTGCTAGTGATGAGCCAGGAATGGCTTGGGCATTAGGTTCAGATGATTATGATACAAGAGCAATTATAGGCAGAAGTTTAGAAGATAAAGACGACGGTGGCATTGGCTTAGTAGAAGCGGTTATCGGAGTCAAGTAAACAATTTAAGATAAATAAGTGTATATACTTTGTAGGAGATAAGAATGGCTTTAAGCACAATGACTAACAGATCCGCAGGAGACAGTATTACTGCTTCTGATTGGGATATTGCTAGAAATAATATATTACTAATAACAGGTTCAGCAACTGGATCACAAGAAGGTTGGGGACAAAGTTTTTCAGTATATAATCCATCCGCAGGTGCAACAATTTCAGATACTAACACAAACGATATTATCAATGCCGCTCAGGACATTGCTACTTATGTTGGTGCTAGTGTTACAGTTAGTGATGTTGCAAACGCAGGAAGCATTCAAGAAACAGATTTAAATACAATACAAAGTACAATTACAAATGCTTATAACAGCAGATTTAGTGCTTCAAGTTCATACTTATCAACAGAAGCAAAGATTGATTCCACAAGAACAGCAAGTTGGAACACTAGTGTTACTCACAACTTTACTGTAGACTTTAGCAGTGACTCACACGCAAAAGAATTTTTCAATGCAGGTGGTAAGATTACTTTTAGTGCAAGTAGAAGTGGTGGTGCAACTAATGACCAAAACACAGATTGGACTAACTTACTAAGTGCTATGAGCACAATTAAAATGGGTTACACCAATGTAACTGCCGCTTCAGGTAGTAACACAGGTTCAAGAGGTTTCTACGACTTGACATCAAGTATGCAAGAGATCTATATCAAAACAGGTTCAGGTTCATATTCAAGTAACTATTATCAAATTAGTGCCAGTTATGCAAGTGCTTCAGGAACTATTTCTTTCCAAGTAGTTATGTCAGACGTGCATACAGGTAGAGGTTACTTTGATACTGTAGATGGAACACTACAACATAATGTAGGACAAGATAGACCAAACAGTGGTACTTTGCCTAATGGATATGCTGTAACAGTTGCTACACCTACATACGCAGAATCCAGCGAACTGTAAACTAAAAATACTTTAATACATTCTAGAAGTCTGATAAATACTGTGTACAACAGGACACAATATTATGAGCGACAGATTAGAAAAAGCACTAAAATTTGCCAACTACAGGCATACTCTCAACAATCAAAGAATCCAACTCAAAGCAAAAAACAAAACTTTACTCACTTATAGTTTTGGTGGAGGCACGTTCTTCATAGATAGAAGTTTGATTTCATTTGTTGATATGCTAATTAAAGATGGTGAAGACTCAGTTGTATTATTAGACCAATACGAACTGCCTATTCTAGTTGAAGATTTGCAGGAATTCAAAGACGAAATACTAGGTCGTTATTTCGAATCCACTAATGAGTATCACGCAGACTATACAAAACTCAGACAGTCCAGAAGTGTTGATAAATTATTGGATTTGGATTTAGATGAGTAGTAAAGGCGTAGTATTATTTGCACATAACAACAAGGAAATTAATTATTTAAAATTAGCCTGTGTGTCTTGTGCTATGATTAAAAAGAACTTAGGCACAGAAAATATAACTGTAGTATCAGACATTGACAGTTATGAATATAATTTAGATGTACTAGGCAAAGACTTTATAGAAAAACATATTCCCAATCTCATACTAGTTCAAAAAGATTACGACTTTAAAAATAAAAACATCAGAAGTTTTAGAGATACAAATCATAATATACAAACATTAAGTTTTTATAACGAAAACAGATCCTCTGTTTACGACATTACACCTTACGATGAAACCCTTGTAATAGACGTAGATTACTTAGTAATGTGTGATAGTTTAAACTTATGCTGGGGACACGAAAACGATTTAATGGTTAATTATGATGTACAAGATATACAATCAAGCAGACAAACAGGTAAAGAAAGACTGCAAAATTATGGCATAACTATGTACTGGGCAACAGTAGTGTACTTTAGAAAGAACGAGTTTACTAAACAGTTCTTTGATATAGTTACGCACGTCAAACAAAACTATGAGTTTTACAAAGACTTATATGAGTTCTCAGGTATGCTATATAGGAACGATTATGCTTTTAGTATTGCCGCTCATATGATGGGTAACTTTAGCAGTGAAGCAATACCTCCTTTGCCTGAACGCACAATGTATATGAGTTACGATTGGGACGATATTTACAAAGTAAATGGTGTAAATGATATCACTATGTACTTGGAATTAGACAAACAAATTAAGAATTTTAACCTGTGCCGTTGGAAAGATTTAGACTTACACTTGATGAACAAGTGGGCATTACAACGACACGCAGACGATTTATTGGAAATATATGGCTAAGTTAAAACAACCTAAACTGGGAGACAGAATACTACACAAAGAGCCTGCCTTTCGTAGAGAAAACGAAGGTGTTGTTATTGAAATGTTAGGTATGCAGTTTGTGTATAAAACAGACAGTGGCGAAGAACGTTTTTGTTTGTTTAAAGAAGATTGGAAAAAAATAAGTGAAAAATAGATATTACATATTAGCAGGTATAGTTTACACATTGTTTGTAGGCTTCACTGCAAGTTCAATTCAACAAAGAGTTACAATTGAAACAATTAAAGACCAATGTTTTATAGATGGCTGTA
>Ga0181389_1000041_pt1 | contig 41267 bp, 34 predicted proteins | sample 12SPOviralmetaG_FD_130121 | JGI IMG/M metagenome (GOLD analysis project Ga0181389, IMG submission 130121) | Marine viral communities from the oligotrophic San Pedro Time Series (SPOT) site, San Pedro Channel, CA, USA - 12 SPOT_SRF_2010-06-29 | ecosystem: Environmental > Aquatic > Marine > Strait...
ATAATAGTAAAATTTATACCGAAAATTTACAACTTGCTAATGGTAAACGTAATATTTTATTTTTTGAAATATCAAGAGGAGAACTTGAATTTAAACGAATCTTAAAAACATATAAAAATTGGATTATAGAAAACAATGTTAATATTTTATTAGCTAATATAGCAGACCCTACGCATGAAAGAGGTTTTAAAAAATTATTTAATATTATCCAAAAAAGTGATTTAAGAAAATATGTTCATTTTATAGATTCAAATATAATTTTAAAAGAATATCCTAATACCCAAACTTTCGATTTCTTTATAGAAGATATTATCAGCTGGGGTACAAAAATGGAGGATGAACTATTTGGGTATGGTAGTAATAACGATTTGGGATATCTTAGTGAAAAGATAGAAGAAAGTGAATTAGATAACTTTAGAAACAAAAAGTTTTTATCATTTAATAGAGTTCTAAGTACAAAGTATCATCGCTCTAAATTATTCTTTGATTACTTTAGATTTAATTTACATAAAGATAATTACTTTTCTTTTTTACAAAATAAAGATTTTTATAATGGTTCAGATTGGTTTCAAGGGTTTAAAGATGATAATGAATATAAACATGAGTTTATTGATGATTGTATTTCTAAACTACCTATAACATTAGATACGGATGGTTGGGAGGGAGATTATTCTGGATTTAGAACAGGTGATACATTTAAAAAAGAATTATTTTTAAATAGCTGTATAAACATAGTAACAGAAACATCATTTCAGATGAATGAACTATTCTTATCAGAAAAAATTTTAAAACCAATTGTTATGTATCAACCATTTATAGTTTTTTCAAGCGTACATTATCTAAAAAGAATAAAAGAAATTGGATTTAAAACATTTGATGAGTTTTGGGATGAAAGTTATGATGACTTATATGATTGGGAAGAAAGATACAATAAAATTTTACTATTAATTCTTGAATTAAATAGTAAATCAATTGATGAGCTAAATAATTTATACAAAAGTTTAAAACATATATGTATATATAATAGAAATCATCTACTAAAAATGAAAAGAAATTCTTGGCCTAAGATTATGGCAAATATAAGTGATTCTTTTTATAAAAAAACAACTAAAAAATTAAATAAAGATTTAATATGAAAAATAAAAAGGTTTTGATAACAGGTGCCAATGGATTGGTTGGTAACTATATGGTTCAAAAGTGTATCGATAGAGGTGCATTCGTAACTGCGGTTGATATCAAACAACCAAATAACCAAATAGAAAAATATAAAGATGAAAACTATCAATTCATCAATGCAGATTTAAGAGAATTTAAAAATTGTAAAAGAGTTGTTGAAGGACAAGATATTATATTCCATATTGCAGGTGTAAAGGGTTCACCTAAGAGAGCAGCTGAGCAACCTGCTGATTACTTTGTACCGATGTTACAATTCAATACTAATATGATGGAGGCGGCTCGATTAGAAGATGTTGAGTGGTATGTTTACACATCGACAGTTGGAGTTTATCAACCAGCTGAAGTATTCTACGAAGATGATGTATGGAAAACATTCCCATCAGAAAAAGATAAGTATGCTGGATGGGCTAAGAGATTGGGTGAACTACAAGCTGAAGTATATTCAGTATCATTCGATTGGAATAAGGCATCAGTTGTAAGACCAGCAAACATTTATGGTAGACATGATAACTTCGGACCAGAATCAACAGTAATCGCATCACTTATCAAAAGATTATTCGGTGAAAAAGAACATCCACTAATTTGTTGGGGAGATGGTTCACCAATCAGAGATTTTATTTATGCTGGTGATGTTGCTGATGGAATCATAAAAGCATATGAACAAAAATTAACACAACCAATCAACTTAGGTAGTGGTACTGGTGTTACTATTAGAGAACTTGCTGAAACTCTTGTAGATATCTATGAAGAGATGTATGATAAGAAAGTAGGTATCGAATGGGATAGTACTAAACCAAATGGAGATGCAAAAAGATTGATGAGTACAGAAAGAGCAGAATCTTTCGGAGTGATTCAACAAGTATCTTTAAGAGAAGGATTAAAAGAAACAATAGATTATTATTTAAATGAATTCAAAGGATAATATTCATATAGAACTCCTATATCATAGTAATAGAAGAATTCGAAAGAGTTTGATAAATCAAAAAACACCTTTAATTATGGGGTGTACTACTGATTTACCAAATCCTATTAACATTCAATATGAAGATATGCATAGTGTTAAGCGATTTTTATTATCTTGGGAGGGACAGTATTTAACAAGATTGGCAGTTAATGATGAATATAAGATAAACTTTTACCCATCTGATGTTTATTCTGATTTTGATTTGGATGGTAATGATATTTATAATGAATTTTATAATATATTGGTTGAAGTTCCAAATATAAAAATATGGAATACAGAATCATATGGTGATAAGACAAATTATTATCCAGGCACACAAGTAATTGATTCAATAAAACCACTTGTTAATAAACTAAGAGATATAGATTTTGGTTCAATTGATAAAAAATATCACTTTTTAACATTAAATAATATAGGTAAAAGGGAAAGAGAAGAACTTTTTAATTTTTTTCAAAAATATCCAAAAGTTAATGAACAATCACTATCATCATTTTTGTGGAAGGGAATACGTTTGGATAAATCAAAGAACTGGTTGGATAACGTTTCTCAGAGGAAAGAGTGGTTATATGAATCAGATGCATTAAATAAATACTATTCGGAATGTGCAATTGAAATAGTAGTAGAATCAGGTCCAAATATGATAACAGAAAAAATATTAAAACCACTACTAATGGGTACTCCATTTTTATTACATAATAATAATATGATTAATCTGTATCCAACATTCAATAATCTAATGGGAATTGATTTTAATTACTTTGGAATAGAGTATGATAAAGTACACAAATTAAATCCAACTAATATAAAACAAGTACAGAAAAAAATTATAGAAATATCAAAAACACCTTTATCAGAATTAAAAGATAAATACAGTGGTGATTTTAAAAAAGCAAAAGAAAATAGAAAAAAAATATTAGAGATATGGGATACACTTCCAATTCTTAAAAAACCTATACTTGATGAAAGTAATGAAAACTTAATATAAATTATAAACAATGAAAAAAACAGATAAAATTTTAGTTACAGGAGCCGCTGGATTCATCGGTTCAAGATTAGTAAAATCCCTTTATGAAGCGGGTTACACTAATTTAAGAGCAACCTCATTTAGTAGAACTTTAAGAGAAAACTTTAAGGGTGTTGAATTTATAAAAGGTAATTTGCAAGATGCACCTTTTTGTGATTTAATTTCAAAAGATGTTGATGTTATATTCCACTGTGCAGCTAACACATCAAATGCACTTGATACCAAATTCAATCCATTACTGCACGTTACTCCAAATATTGAAATGAATGTAAATCTTATGGAACAGAGTTGGAGAAACAAAGTTCGTAAGTTTATGTTTATATCTTCAAATACAACATATCCAGATATGGGAGATGTTCCTTGTACGGAAGATATGGAAGTACAAACACCAGATATCGTACCTGTTTATAAAGCAGTTGGTTGGATGAAACGATATTGTGAAACACTTTGTGATTTCTTCTCAAATCAGATTCACGACCCTATGCAGTGTGTAATCATCAGACCTTCAAATGCATTTGGACCAAATGACAAATTTGATTTTGAAAAGTGTCACGTTACACCTGCTAATATTAGAAAGGTAGCAGATAATTTAAATCCAATCCCACTTTGGGGTGATGGTACTGAGGTAAGAGATGTTATCCATGTAGATGATATGGTTAGTGGATTTATCACAGTTGCTGAAAAAGTTGATACATATGATATCTACAACGTTTGCTATGGTGAAGGATATACTGTTATGGAGGTTCTTAACTTATTGAAAAAATTAGAAGGTAATGATAATCCAATTGAATTTGTTAATAACAAAGCACCTATGATACCAGTAAGATTATTAGATAATACCAAACTAAAATCTTTAGGGTGGAAACCTAAGTATGATTTAGAAAGTGGATTAAAGGATGCACTAAGATGGTATAAAGAAAATAAAGACCAGTTTAACCCAAATTCAAAACCATAATGGCACAACCAGAATACACACCTTATTTAGATGCTTTAACCGAAGCTATGAAACTTTGTATGGATGACCCAAATATGATATTCATCGGACAACAAATAGTTTATTATGGAAATCCGATGAGTAAAACCATAGAAGGGTTACCAAAAGAACGAATGATAGAAACACCAGTAATGGAAGAAACCCAAATGGGAATGACATTGGGGTTAGGGATGGCTGGTCATTCTGTTGTATCATTCTATCCAAGATGGGATTTCGTAATATGTGCAGCTAATCAATTAATAAACCATATAGATAAGATTCGTATCATGTCTGATGGAGAATGGAATCCAAGTTTATTAATTAGAGTAGGAAAGGGTTCAGATAAACCATTAGACCCTGGTCATCAACATAAAGCAGATTATACAGAAGAGTTTAGGAAAATGTTAAAACACACACCTGTTGAAAAATTAGATAAAGCAGAAAAAATAATACCAGCATATACGGAAGCTCTACAAAGAGGAGGACCAACTGTGTTAGTTGAATATCCTGAACTATATTATGCATAAAATTTATTTTCTTAACGATTATCAATGTGGTAAATATGATATCTCCAATAGTTTAGATTGGGAGAAGTATCCGTATTGGGATAGTAATAATAATTTTTACAAATCTCAGTTTAAATATATAGATTCATATGAAAGGAATTTAAAAAAACCTCCGAAATCGTTTGATAATAAAATGCAGTTTTTGAGAGATAAATATAAAACTATATCCTCATATGAATATTTAAGAAAACCAAAAGATTATAAAGATTCTATACTATTATATGAAGTTTGTGTATATTCGAATGCAGAAAACGCATTTGGAAATAAAGATGATTTTTTATTAGATAAAATCCCAAACAAGATAATAGAAATGGCTAATAAAAATCCTAATATTTTTATACTACTAAACTTTTCATCGGAGGGGCTAATTGAAGATAACGAAATATCAAATATAAATGAATGGGTTCAAAATAGTATCCCATTTTTTCAGTTCATATTGGTAAATGCTAATTATAATATATTTCATTGGTATAATGATTGGATTTCAAAAAAACAAAAAGAATTAGAATTAGATGAACCAATGGAGAGGTTTACTGTAATTCCATATCTATGGTCTTTTCCAATGTTTGTAAATATGGGAAAGTATTCTGGGTTTTCAAATCAACAACTAAATGAACATTACGAGTTTGATGAAATAAAAAAATATGATTTCAATTGTTTAATGAGAAGATTAAGACCGCTAAGAACTAAACTTCTATTAGATTTTGATAAATTGGGTTTACTACATAAAAATCAAATATCTTATGATTTAAATCAACCCGATACGAGTGATAACGATTACTATAATTATATTGAAAAAATAAATCCTAAGAATAAAGATACAGAGTGGAGAAGATTTAAAAAAATTAGAAAACAAAAACCCAAACAAACAGTTGATTACGATGATATAATTGGCGTAAAGGGTATAGGTATGGAAACCGATATTCCCTATAAAGATTCTATGTTTACAGTTGTAGCAGAATCTTACTTCTTTGAAAATCAAAATATAGGATATATTTCAGAAAAAATATGGAAACCAATAATACACAAACATCCATTTATAATCTTTGGGAATGTAAATGTCTTAGCACATTTACAACATTGGGGATTTAAAACATATGGAGAAACTGGATTTTTGGATGAATCGTATGATACGGAAAAAGACCCATACAAAAGATATGTGATGGCAATGGAGCAAATTTTACATTTATGTAATCTATCCGAAGAAGATAAAAAAGGATTTATGTTTGAATCGGCTAAAATAGCTAATTTTAACTATGAGCATTTTAAATCATTCCCCATACAAGATTATAATAAAACTTTTGAAAAGTATTTAAATGCATTAATAATTCCAAAAAAATCTTTAACGCAAACACTATTTTAATATGAACTTTGTATCCGATTATCTTTTCAAAGGTAAATTTATGAATGCATGGGATTTTGAATCATATCCACCATTTCAAAAAAATACTATAGAGGAGTATAAAATATTTGAATCAGCTAATCCAGATGTAAACCAACCGGGTGTTTGGTGTATTGATAGAAATAGAATATGTGATGTAAAAAAATCTACATTTAATAGAATTTTTGATATCTTAGATGAAAACGGAAATACAATAGATAATAAAGAGTACATTTATAGAATAGATATGTATGGTGGTATTGGTAATGCATTTCCTGCTAAAGAAAAAAGTGGTGAAGGTGATGGAATGGGGCATGTTATAAATAAAAATAATGTTTTAGATTTGATTCCTACAAAAACATTAAATGCTATTAAAAAAAATAGTAATATATCCATAATGTTAAATTATTTTCAAGAAGGTATTGTAGAATACTTTCATCTAAGGGATATGCATGAATCATTACATAAGTTAGAAATACCTGCAGAAAAATGTATTTTATCATTTGGAGGACACAATATAGATGATTGGTATGCTCAATTTTGTAGAAACTATGGAATTACTCAAAAAATAAAAGTAGTTTATCATAGCTGGGTTTGGCAAACCAAATCTTCGGAATTTGATAATTACAAAAAAGATTATAATTGGAAGAGTAATAAAGACTACCCAACTAAAGAGCTAATTAAACATATCAATACTGATTACAATGTAGAAATAAAAAAATATAATTTTAATTGTTTAAATAGAAGATTAAGAACACATAGATTATATACTTTGGCAGTTTTAGAAAAAGAAGGATTATTAGATGAGAATATTGTAACATATGATTTTACTATATCAGAAAATATTCCACATATAGTTGAATTAACAGAGTTTGATATTGCCCACAATCACATTTATAATTTTAAACCTTTAAAAGATTCTTTATTACATTTGTACGAAAACAAACCAAAGAAAACTTATGATTATGATGATTTACAAACTTTATTTGGAATCAATCACGAAAGAGCATCTGTATATGAAGATTCTATGTTTTCATTAGTTACCGAAACAACAGTACTACCCAATGAATACTATATTTCAGAAAAGGTAGTAAAACCATTAGGACATAATCATCCATTTATAGTTTTTGGTAGTGTGGGTACATTAGAACATTTGAAAAAAATGGGATTCAAAACATTTGAACCATATATAGATGAATCATATGATAAAGAACCATCACCAGAAAAAAGATTTAATTTAATTTTAGAACAAGTTAAATTACTTTGTAATAAATCTGATGAAGAAAAATTAGAATGGATGCATAATGTAAACCCGATTTTGAAACATAATAGTAAACACTTAGATTCATTTGTAGATATAAAATCATATTACGCAAAGTATCATTCAGAAGTAAATAAATTAATTAAACATGATTACAGTACTTTATTGTAATAAATAATATTTATATAAAAGATAGATAATGATAAAAAGAATAATAAACTACTTTAAAAAAAGATACGAAGATTACAAATTGGATAAGCTATATAAGAAAAAAATAAAGGAGTTAAAAAAGAGAGACCCCTTTGTTTACAAAAAATAAACCCATTTATTATAATCTTATATTTATATACTGAGGCAAACTTATGAGCGAACTTAGTAATCATTTAGTACAACAGATTCTATTAGAAGAATCAAATATCAAAAAAGTAGTAGTAGTTTACGCTGGTAGATTTCAACCCATGCACAAAGGACACTACAAAACATTTGAACATCTTCAAAAGAAATTTGGAAAATCTGATGTATTTATCGGAACATCTAACAAAACAGAAAAAGGTCGTTCACCTTTTAACTTCAAAGAAAAGGTAAAAATTATGACAACGATGTTTGGAATCCCAAAATCCAAAATCGTACAAGTCAAAAATCCGTATGTACCAACCGAAGTACTTAAACGATTTAATAAAAAAACAACGGCATTTGTAACTGTTGTTGGACAAAAAGATGCTAGTAGATTAGATGGTAAATTTTTTAGAAAATGGGATGGTAACCCAACCGAAGGATATGAAGATGCGGGATACCTTTATATAGCACCAATGCAAGGTGGTGCAGTAAGTGGTACTGAAGTTCGTAATGGATTATCAATGGGTTCAGATGAACAAAAAGAAAAGTTCTTTAAAGATAGAGCTTACAATAAATTCAATAAAACAATTTTTAAGTTCGTAACTGATAAACTTTCGGAAGGATTATTTGTTCCCAAAGAAAGAATAGAAGAATATATAATTAACGAAGCTTCATTTGGTAGTAGTACTGGAGCAGATGTAGATGATGGACCAAATTTCTTTGTACCAAATCACAAACTATACAAAAAATTATCAGTAGATAGAGCAGCTAAGCTGGGGTGGAGTGTAATCAATATGTTAAGTGATGAAAAATTTGAAGATTACTACGAACATCCAGAATACCCAAAAGGACCACAAACTTCAGTATCTTATTTTCCTGCTGGTGTAATTGGAACAACCACCGCTAACAACCAAGTTGATATCTATTCATCTAATGCTTATTCTAAATGGTTTACTCACGTAACTCGTACAGCTGCATTAGTAGGATATGAAGTTGTTAGAGGGTTAGGGATTAATCAAGATGATAAGGAAGAATCTACTGATGATGCAAGGGGAGCTAAAGAATTAGAGCAAGAATTTGAAGCATCTCTAAATGAAAATATTGTACTACCTGTTAAAGTGGGAGATACTATTATGACTGGTAGATTTAAGAATAAAAAGACAGTTGTTAAATCAATTGGAAAAGATGAGCATGGGATGCCTACTATCAATGGAAGAAAAGTTGTAACTTTCCGACTTGTTAAAGAACAAATGGAAGTAGAGTTTCCTGAAGATATGCCACAAGATGAAAGTAAGGGGAGATTAAGACCCGCTGACCTTTTACGAAGAAAAGCAGCGATGGCTGGTAAACGAGCTGCTATAGCAAGAAGAAGAAAAAGAACAATGAAAAGAAAAAAACCTCTTGCTAAACTTAAAAAGATTGCGTACAAAAAAGCATATCTACAAGTTTATGATGAGTTTATGAAGGATTTATTTCCTGGTAAAAAGAAATCAGAGTTATCAATCCAACAAGCTAAAGTAGTTCATAAAAATGTATTAAGAAAAAAAGGAAGAGTTAGAAAAAGAGCAAAGTTTAGATTCTTACCAGCGTTAAGAGCAAAAGAAGCAGAAAAATTTGGTGGAACAGATGAATCATTGGCTATTGGATATCCTGGTAAAGAAGATATGAAGAAAATCCATCAAAGATTGGATAAACAAAGAAAAAATACAGATTCTAATAAAGAATATCAATACGATACTATAAAGGAAGTTAATGATTTCTTTTATATGGATTTCAAAAAGTATGTTTATAAAAACAGAAAACAAATCAATCAAAAATTAAAAGGATTATCACCAAAACAAAAAAAGGACTTTTTAGAATTACTTTGGAAAAAACAAATTGGTAAAGGATTTGGTAAAGAAGCAGATGGTAGAGAATTGCATGGATTACTAAAAAAGGATAGAGTAGTAAGGGAATCAATACTTACAGAAGGTGGTGCCTATGGACATATGTCTCATCCATTTGATACTGATATCAATTTAACATTTGGACAGCTTAAAGATATCGTAAATCGTGCTTTAGAAGGTACACTTGAGTTCACAAGAGAGAAAACAGATGGACAAGCATTAGCAGTTAGTTGGAGAGAAGGTAGATTAGTTGCTGCTAGAAACAAAGGACATTTAAAAAATAAAGGTGAGAATGCTTTGGATATAAAGGGAGTATCGGATAAGTTTCAAGGAAGAGGTGGATTGAGTGATGCTTATAATTTTGCTATGAAGGATTTATCCAAAGCTATCTCATCTCTTTCAGATAAACAGAGAAATAAGGTATTTAAAGAAGGTGCATGTTTTATGAACCTTGAGGTGATATATCCAACATCAGTTAATGTGATTGCATACGGACAAGCTTTACTTGTATTTCATGGAACTATGGAATATAATGATGAGGGAATCGCAATCGGTGAAAATACTGAAGCTGCTAGAGTATTGGCGGGTATGATTAAGCAAGTTAACAAAGATGTACAAGATAATTACACTATTCAAGGACCACCTGTTGTAAAACTACCTAAATCAGCTGATTTATCTAAAAAACGTAATAAGTATTCATCAAAGATATCTAAACTACAAAAAGAATTTAGTTTAAAAGATACCGATGGTGTTGCAAACTATCACCAAGCGTGGTGGGAACAATGGGTTGATAAGAATTCACCATCAACACTTGATAACAAAACCAAAATGGGGTTAGTTAAGAGATGGGCATTCTTTGATAAGAAGTTTAGATTAGATAAAAAGAACATTACTGATGAAAAAACATTGGAATGGGCTAAAAAAACAGATAAAGATGACCAAAAGAAGATTGGTAAAAAGAACTTAATGAAGTTTGAAGAAATATTCTTAGGTTTAGGAGCAGAAGTGTTGGAATTCACATCATCAGCACTAACAGTCAATCCAGATAAAGCAATTCGTGATATAAAGAAAAGGATTGATAAGACAATTAAAGATGTGAAAAAATCAGGTGACCCAAAGAAGATAGAAAAACTTAAATTAGAACTAAAAAGATTAAATTCTATCGGTGGAGCTAAAAAGATTGTACCAAATGAAGGTATTGTGTTTCAATACAAAGGAAATACCTTTAAACTTACAGGTACATTTGCTTCTGTAAATCAAATATTGGGTATTTTCTTCTAAAATTTATGTTTTTACATTTTGGTGATATTTATATATACATATATAATATGTAATAAAGGTAACTATGGCACAAAAGGAATTCAAACGGAAATTTATGCATCCAACTCGTAGAAAGTTGGCAGATATGGTTCAAACTGGTGAGTATGAAAAGAGTACTCAATTAGGATACACCAAAGCAGAAGAAAATAGAGAAGTTGGAGATGTTTGGGAAACGGAACACCATAAATTTGAAAAAAAAGATGGGTATATCCTAAAAACGGGTAAAAACTCAGATGCTTTACAACAAGTAAGAAAATACTTGAAGGATTTAGGTGAATGTAAAAACAATAATTGTAAACATGAGGGTGATTTCGGACCAACCAATAGAAAACTAATACAAAAAACAGGTTGGTGTATAGATTGTAATAAAATCTTAGAAAGAGAACTCAGAATCAATGGAGTTTGGGATAGTTATCAAGAATATAAGATTTATGGTAATATGATTGCAGAAGGTTTGATAAAATTAGACCTAATAGAGCAAGATATTGAAAATCTAAAACAACAATATGATGAAATCGGTGAAGATGGGAATGTAATGAATTCTTATGTACTACCAAGACCAGTAGATGAGATGAAAAAAGAAATGAAAGATTTCATCAAACGAGGTAAAAAGGAAATAGAAGAAATATCAAAAAAGCGTAACAAAGCATTTGATAAAATAAAAGATAAAAATTATGAGCATATTCTTTAGCATACTACGAAAGTATTTCAAGGAGATACTAATAGTAGGATTGATAGTTGTTATACTATTAATGAGAGCATGTAGTGGAGATTCATCCATAGACCCGAAAGATATAGTAAAGGTGGATGGAAAAGACTATGAACTATTGGAACAAAAAGTAGATACTGTATTTGTTGAAAAAGTAATTGAAGTTCCAAAGTATGTACCAAAATATATTACCAAAGTAGAAACAGTTACTGTAGAAGTTCCAGCTGATGTTGATTCTTTAAAAGTAGTTGAAGATTATTACGCAAAATATATTGTAACAGATACTTTGAATCTAACATATGATTTTGGACCTGAAATAACAATTGATTCACTGGGAACAAAACCAAACCCATCTTTAGGTTTTGGGTTTCTTACAGATACAATATCACAAAATAGAATTCTAAGTAGAAAAATAGAATGGAACTTTCAGATTCCAACAATCTATAATACAAAGATAGTAAAAGAGTTACCTAAAAGAGAATTATATTACGGATTTGGTGGTGCTTTCAATAAAACTGATTTTATTCAAAGTGCAAACTTTGGAATTTTATACAAAGATAAACAAAATAAAGTTTTTGGATTAAACTTGGGTGTACTAAATTCAAATAACGATGTTACACCATTTATAGGTGGTTCTATGTATTGGAAACTTTCATTTAAGAAGAAAAAGTAAATGGCTAAGCAATCCTTAAAGGATATTATAAAGTTAGAATATGTAAAGTGTTCTAAAGACCCAATCTACTTTATGAAAAAGTATTGTATGATTCAACATCCTGTTAGGGGTAGGATTCCATTTCACTTATATCCATTTCAAGAAAAAACACTTACAGAATTTGATAAAGAAAGATACAACATCATCCTTAAATCTCGACAAACAGGTATCTCAACCTTAACTGCGGGGTTTTCTCTTTGGAAAATGTTATTTAACAATGATTTTAATTGTTTGGTAATCGCAACTAAACAAGAGGTAGCTAAGAACTTAGTAACTAAGGTGAGGTATATGAATGAAAACTTACCATCTTGGTTAAAACAAACAACAGTAGAGGATAACAAACTATCCCTTCGATACTCAAATGGTTCTCAGATAAAAGCAACATCTTCAAGTGGTGATGCTGGTCGTTCTGAAGCACTATCTCTTTTGGTATTTGATGAAGCCGCTTTTATTGATAACATTGAAGAGATTTGGATATCAGCACAATCTACATTATCAACGGGTGGTAACGCAATTATACTTTCTACACCAAATGGTGTGGGTAATTTCTTTCACAAAACTTGGGTAGGTGCGGAAGATGAAACTAACTCATTTAATACAATAAGATTACATTGGAGTGTACATCCTGAAAGAGACCAAAGTTGGAGAGATGAACAAGAAACACTATTAGGAGCAAAAGGAGCGGCTCAAGAATGTGATTGTGATTTCGTATCTTCAGGTGATACTGTAATTGAACCACAACTTTTACAATTTTACAAAGAAACTTATTGTCAAGAACCATTAGAAAAAACAGGATTCGATGGAAACCTTTGGAAATGGCAATATCCAGATTATAACAAATCATATATGATAGTAGCGGATGTCGCTAGGGGAGATGGGGGAGATTATTCAGCATGTCACGTTATGGATGTAGAGTTAGCTGAACAGGTAGCAGAATATAAAGGTAAATTAGATACAAAAGATTTTGGAAACTTTTTAGTAGCATTGGCAACCGAATATAATAACGCTTTACTTGTAGTTGAAAACGCTAATATTGGTTGGGCAGTAATCCAACAAGTAATAGATAGAGATTATAAGAATCTATTTTATATGAGTAAAGATTTAAAGTATGTAGATGTAGAACATCAATTGCATAACAAATATAGAGCAGAAGAAAGAGGAATGGTAGCTGGATTTAGTACAACATCTAAAACAAGACCACTTATTATTTCTAAGTTAGATGATTACTTTAGAGAAAAATCAGTAACAGTTCGTTCTGCTAGATTAGTAGATGAATTATTTACATTTATATGGAACGGAAATCGTGCTGAAGCAATGAAGGGTTACAATGATGATTTAGTTATGGCATTCTCAATTGGATTGTGGGTAAGGGATACTGCACTACGATTAAGACAAGAGGGGATAGATTTAACCAAACAAGCTTTAGGTGGTATAGGACAAGCAACACATGGAACGGCTGTATATGGTGGAAATCAACCCGACCACAACCCTTGGTCACAAAAGATTAATGGTGAAGATGAAGATTTGACCTGGTTAATTCGATAATATGAAAAAGTATATATTTATAGAGTATAGGAGTTAATTAAGGAGATATCAATTATGAGCGAAATAACGAAAGCATTGTATAGCAATCACATAAACATCATTAGAAATGAAGCCGAAGAGGTAGAAGAATATGATGTTGTTAATGAGAGTGATATTAGAGAATTAGTGGAATATCTAAAAACTTACAAACCTGATGTAAACGAAGCAGAATATCAGGGTAGAAAAGTTAAGTTAGGTAAACCAACGAGAGGAGATACTAAAAAATTTAAAGTTTATGTAAAAAACCCAAAAGGTAATGTGGTTAAAGTAAACTTTGGACATGGTGGTACATCAGCTAAGAAAAAAGGTGAAAAAACAATGCAGATTCAGAAAGATATACCATCTAGAAGAAAAGCATTTAGAGCAAGACACAATTGTGATAATCCAGGTCCAAGACATAAGGCTAGGTATTGGAGTTGTAGAGCTTGGTAAAATAAAGGTTATAATTTAAAAGAAACAAACAATGGCAGATACTTCATTTTTCGGTAGGTTAACTAAACTATTTTCATCACAAGCAATTGTGACTGTTGATAAAGATGGTAAGCGCAAAGTAGTTGACTCGGATGAAAAACAACAAACAAATCTATCCGCACTTAGAGATAGATATACAAAATTACAAAAATCATTTTATGAACAATCTGGTAAAGCACAATCAATGGCTTACCAACAAGTTCGTAGAGAAATATTTAGAGATTACGATGCGATGGATAATGACCCAATATTAGCATCCGCATTAGATATATACGCTGATGAATCAACTCTTAAAAATGAGTATGGTGATATCTTAACAATTCGTTCATCAGATGAAGAAGTAAGAGCTATATTAAATAACTTATTCTATGATGTAATAAACATAGAATTCAATCTTTGGCCTTGGGTAAGAAACTTATGTAAGTATGGAGATTTCTTCTTAGGTTTAGAAATGGCAGAAGGAAAGGGTATCGTAAATGTAACCCCATATTCTGTTTACAATACTGAAAGATTAGAAGGTACAGATGAAACAAACCCAAATTATGTAAAATTTCATGTAGAAGATGATACTATGGGTAAGGTTGATTATGAAAACTATGAAATAGCACATTTTAGATTATTAGCAGATACTAATTGGTTACCATATGGTAAAGCTATGATTGAAAATGGTAGAAGATTGTGGAAACAATTATCTCTTATGGAAGATGCTATGTTAATTCATAGAATAATGAGAGCACCTGAAAAAAGGGTTTTTAAAATTGATATTGGTAATATTCCACCAAACGAAGTGGATAACTATATGCAAAGAATTATCAATAAAATGAAAAAAGTTCCTTTCGCTGATAAAAATGGTGATTACAACTTAAAATATAATATGCAAAACCTAACAGAAGATTTTTATCTACCAGTTAGGGGTGGTGATAGTGGAACACAAATAGATAATCTTAGTGGATTAGAATACTCATCAATTGATGATATCGATTACCTAAAGAACAAATTATTTGCTGCACTTAAAATACCAAAAGCATATTTAGGATATGATGAGAATGTTAATGGTAAAGCAACATTAGCAGCTGAAGATGTTAGGTTCGCAAGAACAATCGAAAGAATACAAAGAATAGTTGTTTCAGAATTATCCAAAATTGCAATTGTTCATTTATACTCACAGGGGATAAGTGATGATAGGTTAACTAACTTTGAATTACAATTAGTAAACCCATCTACAATTTACGAACAAGAGAAAGTAAACTTGTGGAGTGAGAAAATTAGATTAGCTCAAGACATACAAGGATTAAATATGTTATCGAAAGAATGGGTTTATGATAATATCTTTAAACTTTCAACAGATGAAAGTCAAAAAGAAAGAAGTACTTTGTTAAATGATTTAAAAGATAGATACAGATTCCGTTCTATTGAAGATGAGGGTAGTGACCCTGCGGTTGAAGAAGAAGCAGAAGATGTAGAAGAATCATTGGAACAACTAAAAAATGAACTCAAAGATAAAGGAGGTAGACCTCGTGAAGGTGGAACTTATAAAAAGGATAAAAATCCTTTTGGAAGAGACCCTCTTGGTGATGAAGAAAGAAAAGCAGCTTTAAAGAAAGAATCACAAAAAGCTAAACTTAGAGTTAAGTCCGTAATAAATGGAGTTTCGGCTAAAAAGAAATTTTTACATGAAACGGATATGTTGGATGAAAATAACATTATAGACGAGTAAATTTTACTTTAAGTAAATATTTTTATATTTATATGTGAGATTTAGTATTCTATCAAAATTGGAATTAATAGTATGAAAAAAATAAAACATAGCAAGTTTAAAAATACAGGTGTATTATTTGAGCTTCTAATTAGACAAATAACGCTTGAGGTATTGAATGGTGATAAGAATGAAAAAGCTAAAGGAATACTAAGCGAACACTTCAATCAAAATACTGAAATTGGTAAAGAATTGAGATTATATCAATTACTAAGTCAAGAGAAGTACAAAGCTGAAAATAGAGCTGAAAAATTTATTGATACTATATTAGAAGCCAGAAAAAGAATAGATGTAAAAAAACTTACTAAAGAAAAATATAATCTGATAAAGAAAATTCAGGAATCATTTGATATTAATCAATTTTTATCCTCACCTATCACAAACTATAAGGTGATGGCATCCATATATAAAATATTCGAATCTCAGAATCAAGAAAACTATGATATAAAAGAAGTTTTTAATTGTAAATATACAATTGTAGAAAACTTAATTGGTAAAGATGTTAAAAACAAAGCAAAAATCGTAGAAGCAAAAGCATTAGCAGAATTCAAAAAACAAAGTAAAGAAGATAGATTCTTAACTTATGGAGTTTTGTTAGAAACTTTCAATAAAAAACATACTAAATTAAATGAATCTCAAAAATCATTATTGAGAGAATACATCAATAATGTAAGTAATACTTCCAAATTTAAAGAATACTATACTCAACAACTAAAAGAAGTAATTACAAACTTAGTATCAGCTCATAAAACAATAAAAGATAAAGTAACTAAAATAAAACTTAAAGAAACTATCAATGTTTTGAAAAAAGCAAAAATTGGTAGAGTTGTATCGGATAACCAGGTTACCGCTATGATGATAGCTTATGAACTGATTCAAGAAATAAAAAATGTCAAAGAATCTTAGAAGATATATTCAAGAACTTATCAAAGAGATTGAAACTGAATTGGATGAAGTAAATGTGACTGGTAACATTGATGGTTACCAAACACCAAATGCTTTCACAGGTGGTAAGAAAAGTAACGAGAAAAAACGAAAAAAAATAGCTACCCAATTTGGAATGACAATTGTTGGTGAGGGTAAGAAGGTTAAAAGACCAGTAAATAGATGGCTGGAATTAAAAAATGATGAAAGTCGAACTCCAAATCAAAAATTGGCTTTAGGGTTAAAAGAACTAAAGTATCAATTAGCTGAAGTCGAAATGTTTTTTAGATGGTACAATAAGATTCGTTCTATGAATGAACTGAGTAGAGATAAATATTGGAAAAGAACAAATCGTCATATTTATAATGTGAAGGAAAGATTAGTTAACATAGCAAATAGTATAAAGGAGTTAGACCAATGAAAATAACAAAAGAAAGATTAAAAGAAATCATAACAGATGTTTTGAAAGAAGAATCAGAATATCAAAAGTTTTTCGCAAAAGCATTAAAGAAGAGTGGTAAATCCATTCCTCAAATGTCTGATGAAGAGAAAAAAGCATTTTTTAACAAAATCGATACTGCTTGGAAGGGCAAAGGCGAGAAAAAAGAAGGTTAAAAAATGACATTAAAGGAGTTGAAGCAAATTGTTAAGGAGGAAATCCATAACGAAAAGTTAGGGATATACAAAGAAGAAATTTCCACGTCTGATGAATTGGAAATTCGTAGAATCATAAGACAAGAGGTTTCAGCTATATTTTTTGAATTATTTAAAAAACGTAGAAGTTGGGGAGCATGAAAAATTTATTAATAGAAACACAATTATTCGAAGGTAAGATTAATGAAGATGCTAGTGGTAGAACTATCGTTAAGGGTGTTTTACAACGTGCTGAAGCTCCAAACCAAAATGAGAGAGTATATCCTAAGCAAATCTTAATGAGAGAAGCTAAGAAATACGAAACTCTTATTAAGGAGAGAAGAGCATTGGGTGAGTTAGACCATCCTGAATCTTCTGTAATAAATTTAAAAAACGTTTCACATAACATAAGAGAAATACATTGGGATGGCAATGACTTAATGGGAACAGTAGAAATACTCCCAACACCATCAGGTAATATACTAAAAGAATTATTGAAAGCTGGTATTCTATTAGGTATCTCATCAAGAGGTATGGGCTCTGTATCACAAAGAAGAGGTGGTGGGGTTGAAGTAGGAGAAGATTTCGAACTAATAGGTTGGGATTTTGTATCCAACCCATCTACGCATGGTGCATTTATGACTCCAGTAAACGAATCTAAACAAATGAAGGTTAATGAGGTTTGTGGAGATTATTGTAAAGCACATAATTTAATAAGAGAAATAATTACGGAACTGACATGATAAAATTAGGTGGATTAATAGACTTAGAACCGCAATGGTTAAACGAAGCCGAAGATGACAAATATGTATCTATCGGTTTTGGTAGATTTAAAGAAAAAGGTAAGGAAGATGATGAAGATGCTCCTACATTCAAAAAAGATGATAGTGGTAAATATATTCCAACCTCAGATAAGGCAGCGAAGGGAGGTGATTCTTCTGCCGGTGAAAAAGATAAACCTAAAGTAAATATCTTTGATAAACCGAAGAAAGATGAACCTAAAAAGGATGAACCAAAAGATTCTGCTAATAGTAGACCTGGTAATCCTCAAGTAAACAAAGTTGTTCGTAAGAAAGCACAAAGTTTAGGAATTACTCCACAGAAGTTAGGTAAAGAAGAATACGAAAGTAGAATGAGTAAAGCAGCTGTTGAAGCTCTAACTGATGCAAACTTTCATTCTGAAGCAAGAAAACTAATAGCAGTATTAGAAGATAAACCAGAATGGGCGAATGACCCAAGAAAAGACCCTAAGATGCCAGATATAATGTCACCTGAATATGAAAAGTGGCAAAAAACAAGTGTATATTCTTCTACATTCTATGATTCTGCTGAAGGTACTGATGATTTAGCACACTCTGCAACTGGTGAATCTGGTTGGGATGGTGTTGCTGCATTAGATGCTATAGCATATGATTTGAAAATGAATGGAAGTAAAAAATTAGCAGCTAAATTGCAAGGAATTATTGATGATACAAACGAATCATCAACAAAATTAAAAGATTTAATCGATAGGAGATAAAAATGAAATTAATAGATATACTTAATGAATCAGAAGAAAGAGGATTATCTAATGAAGTTAAAAAACACTTCTTAGAAATCATTTCTACATACAATACCTACCAAGAACAAATGGGTAGAAAATCAGATATTATTAAAGTAGCAGAAACTTTGGGTGGTATTACAGAAGCTGCTAGAGAACTTGCACTAAGAGAATCTGATGATTGGTTTGATAAGCATACTATAAAAAGAAATATGTCTGAATTAGATAAGTTAGGTAAACAATTCGATAAAGTTGCTAACGAAGCTAAATCACTTGACCAACGAATGGCTGGATTATATGAAGATATGGGTAACGTACTTTCAAGATATTACAAAATTGGTGAAGTTACTGAAGATGAAATGAAAGAAAGATTAGGTTTAAAAGAATCCAAAGGAGATTGTGGATGTGGATGTGGTGGAGTAACTGAAGGAGGATGTGGAGATTCTAAATTGGAAGAAGAGCAAGTGGCTGTAGCTACAAGAGATAATTCAGGAAATATCACTACCAGAATTAAAGAAGGTATGTTCGGAACAATAGACCAAATTAGACAAGATTCCAAAGATGTTAGAGATTTCGTAAAGAATGTTTTTGCAGATAACGATTTTAAGAAAATGAAAAATGATAAAGAGTTTATCAAATATCTTAAATCTATTTACGAAGGTACTACTACAAATGAAGCTGCACCTAAGATGAAAAAGAATCCTAATGTAAAGGCAATACAAAATATATTTACTCAAACATCAAGATTACAAAAGGGTGGAGCAGGTAACAGATATGCTAGAGAATTCGAAAGTGCACGAAAGAGAGCACTAAAAGCATTAGGTGATATGGAAAAGTTTTCCAAAATCGGAGTGTAATATGGCTAAGGTAGAAACAGAAAGATATTTCGGTAAAAAGGGTATTATCATTATGATTCGTGATGGAAGCAAACTGGTTTCTGCTATATTCAAAGATAAGAAGAACGCTGATAAGTTCAATAGAAACAAACCAGCTGATGTTAAAAAACTTCTACAACTCGCTAAAAAAACAAAATACCCAAAAGGAATCGATGAAGATACTGATGTAGGACATCAGGATGATGAACCAAATATGTTGAAATCAACTACATTAGAAATAATGGAGTATGGTAAAAAGCTAACTGATATGTTAGATAAGTATGATGATATGGATGGTGAAGTTGATTTTCCTAATTGGTGGCAAAAGAAATTAATTTTAGCTAGAGATTATGTATCAGCTGCATATCACTATTTAGATTCAGAAGAAAAAACATCAGAAAATATGGATAGGAACTTTAGAAGTTATGATGATGAAGAAGAAGTAGAAGAAGGATTCGCATCAAACGCTCAAAGGAAAGCAGCATTCGCTAGTGGATATAAAGCTAAAGGTAAAAAGGGGAAGAAAAAGAACGAATCAATAGATGAAGCATATATTGTATTGTACTCACCAAAAAAAGGAGTGAAGCCAGTAACAACCGCTGCTTACAAAGATAAGAAAGATGCTCAAAAGTGGGCAAAGGATTTAGGTGGCATCACAATGATAGTTAAAAGGAAAGTAAAAGGTATTGATGAATCAGCTAGTAAATTAGCTATGGGTATTGCTGGATTCACTGGTACTCGTGGTGTTGCAGTTGATGATTTTATTCAAAAACATAAAATTGATGCAAAGAAACTTTTTAACTTTGTAAAAAAAGGAAATCTAAAAGATAGAATGACATTTGTAGCAGCAATAGCTGGTAGACCTAATAACAAAATGTTTAAAATGATTACCAAACAATTCGGTGAATCAGTAAACGAAAGAATAAATCCAAAGTTCTACGATGCAAGAGTTCAATACATAGACCCTAAGAGTAAGAAAAAGTTTGTTGGTGATGTAGTTAGATATGATAATGGTGAATACAAAGTAAACTTAGGTAAAGATGGTAGATTTGAAAAATACATTTTAGCAAAAGAAAAAGATTTAAAAATTGTATCTAAGTCTAAGAAGAAAACATTTGAATCAGTAAACGAAGATGCACCATGTTGGGATACACATAAGCAAGTTGGTATGAAAACAAAAGGAGGAAAACAAGTTCCCAATTGTGTACCAAAAAATGAAATTAAAGAAGATAAAAACCAAATAGTTCAACTTAAAAAGAAAGTTGGAAAATCTGAAATCAAATTCTATGATGCATTATCAAAAATAGAAAAAAAATTAGGTAAGAAAAACTACAGAGCATTTTTAGAAAAAGGATTATCTGATTTTAAAATAAATCCAAAACATTACGATTACAGAGGTAATGGAGCTGCTGAAGAAAAACTATTTCAATTAGCAAAATGATAAAACTTACATCTATACTTAACGAAGGAAAGATAGTAGTAACATCTACTGATAAAAATCCAAATGTATCACCAAGTGTATATCCTGAATTTAAGGTAATGACGCCTACAAGTGGTGGTAATACTATTGTCTTTATGGCCAAAACATCTAAGGACTTAGATAAAATAGATAAACTCGGTGATACAACAAAAAGAGATATCTGTAAACAATTAGCAATATTTGCTATGAAAAGAATGAAACCTTTAAAGTTTGTACCATTTGATAATTATGAAGGTGCTGGATACGCAATTCAAGTGGATATGAATTTTATCGGAAAAAAACTTAAATAAAGGAGAGTGGCTAATAAAAAACAGGTTTCAGTAAAAGTTCAGAAAGGGAACATACAAAAAGCATTAAGGTTGTTTAAAAGAAGAATGGAAGATTCTGGACATCTTCAATTACTTAGAGAAAAACAAACCTACACAAAACCAACCACAGTTCGTAGAAGAGAGAAGCAATTAGCAGTAAGAGCTCAGAACAAATTAACTCTATTGGAGAAGATAGAGGGTGGGGATACTTCAATCAGAATATTCCAAAAGAAAAAGAAAAAAGGTAGTAGAAGGAAATAATTTTCGTTTTCTTCACTATTATGATACTTATACTAAGTAACACACTAATCTATGTGTGTTTTATATTTTAGTTGGTTAATGAATACCCTTTTTTAAGTGGTAACCGAACAACCGACCTAACTCTATTGAGAATCCAAATATTTTCAGGAAAACAAAAAGGAAGGCAATTATGGCAAATTCTAAATTATTAAAAGAAGCCATCGCTGACGCAAAAGCTGTGAAAGAAACTGCAATCGCTAACGCTAAGATAGCATTAGAAGAAGCATTTACTCCACGTTTACAATCTATTCTATCTCAGAAACTTCAAGCAGAAATGAATGAAGAAGAAGATGAGGAAGAAGTAGAGGAAAACGTAGAAGAAGTAACTGAAGAAAAAGTTGAAGAAGCTACTGAAGAAGTAACTGAAGAAACTGAAGTAAACGAAGAAGCTGAAGAAGTTAAAGAGGAAACTGAAGAAGTATCTGAAAAAACTGAAGAAGTATCTGAGGAAGCTGAAGTTAATGAAGAAGCTGAAGAAGTTGAAGAAGCAACTACGATTACTGTAACTGAAACAGAAGATGAAGAAGGTGATGATGATATGGATGAAATGCATGGTAAAGACGAAATGGAATCTGATGAAGATGACATGGATGAAGAACTAGACTTAGAATCTATTATCAAAGAATTAGAAGCTGAACTATCAGAAGAAGAATCTGATGAAGAAGAAATGGAAGAAACTTACGAAGAAGATGAAGAATCTGATGAAGAAGTATCTGAAGAAGAATCTGAAGAAGAGGAAATGGAAGAAGAAGAAGCTGAAGAAGAAGATGATGATATTGACTTGGATGAAATCTTAAAAGAGATGGGCTACGGTGAGGATGAAGAATCTGATGAAGTAGAAGAATCTAAGGAAGTAGAAGAAAACAAAGTTGATGAAACTGCGAAAGAACTTGAAGAAGCATACGCTACTATCAAAGAATTACAAGGTACAATCAATGAAGTAAATCTTCTTAACGCAAAATTACTTTATGCGAACAAATTATTCCGTTCTTACGCATTGAATAATGACCAAAAAGTAAAAGTTGTTGAAACTCTTGACAGAACAAAATCTGTAAGAGAAGTAAAACTAGTATTCGCTACATTAGCAGAATCGATGAAATTCGGTGGAGACACAAAAAAGAAAACTAAAATTACAGAAGGCATTGCGTCTAAAGTAACTAAGTCAACTGCTCCAAAGAAAGAAATTATTTCTGAAAGTAACGAAGTAGCTAACAGATTTAAAAAGTTAGCAAACATTAAATAATTAATTAATCTAATAAGGAGAGAAAAAATGGCAAATTTTGATTTATCTAAACTTATGGAAGGAAAGAACCCACAAGCAGTAATGCTTGAGCAAACTCGTGGTTTGAAAAACAAATGGGAACAAACTGGACTTCTAGAAGGTTTAAACGAAAGAGAACAATCTCAGATGAGTGTTCTTTTAGAAAACCAAGCAAAACAATTGCTTGATGAAGCAAACGCTACTTCAACTACTTCAGGAAATGAAGAGTGGAATGGTGTAGCTTTACCATTGGTAAGAAGAATCTTTGGTGAAATCAGTGCGAAGAATTTCGTTTCTGTTCAACCAATGAACTTACCATCAGGTCTAATATTTTACTTAGACTTTAAATACAATAACGCTCAGTTTGGTACAGGTTCACAACAACCTTATCAAAACTCATCTATCTTTGGTGGTGATGGTTCGGACTTAGGTTCAACTAACGTTGCTAAAAATGGTTTGTATGGAGCTGGTAGATTTGGCTATACGCTAAATGACCAATCAGTAGACGTAGCAAGTGGAAACACAACTGTTGCAACTGCAAGTATGGTAGACCTTAATCATGACAGTAGATATACTGCTTCTTTAGCAGCTAATGAACTGATTAAGATTACTATTCCTCACGCTAATATTTCTTCAACTATCGACAAAGATGCGATTAAAGCATTTACTGTTGGTGATGAAGTTGGTGGAAACATCAAAGAAACAATTGGTGAGTTTGCACACGTAGCTGGAGCTAACGCTGTATTTATCGTATCTGCATCTTCTGATGCTGGATTAGATGCAGTATCAGTAAACTTCGCTAACGTACCTGCTGCTGAGAACAGAGGTGACTTTGAAGATAAGAGTCCTGTATTAAACACACCTGATTCAAGTGGAACTGTACTTGATATTCCTGAAATCGACCTAGAGTTGAAATCAGAGGCTATCGTTGCTAAGACTAGAAAGTTGAAGGCAGTATGGACTCCTGAACTTGCTCAAGACCTTAACGCTTACCATTCAATTGACGCTGAAGCTGAATTAACTTCTATGTTATCTGAGTACATCTCATTAGAGATTGACTTAGAAATCTTAGATATGTTAAAAGCTAACGCTTTAACTGAAGAAAAATGGTCAGTTACTATCGGACAAGAGTGGGATGGAACAGGTTGGACTGCACCAAATTCATCTGTAGCATATCAGAAAAATAACTGGTTCGCTACTTTAGGTGTTAAATTAAACAAAGTATCTAATAAGATTCATGCATTGACTCTTAGAGGTGGTGCTAATTTCGTTGTGGCTAGTCCTGACGTATGTACTATCTTAGAATCAATTCCTGGTTTCTCTGTAAACGCTGGTAAAGACTCTATGGAGTTTGCAGCTGGTGTAAGTGCAGTTGGAGCATTATCTAACAGATACACAGTGTACAAAAACCCATATATGACTTCTAACGAAATCTTAATGGGCTTTAAAGGAAGTAATTTCCTTGAAAGTGGAGCAGTTTACGCACCATATGTACCGCTAATTATGACACCGTTGGTATATGACCCAGCGAACTTTACTCCTCGAAGAGGTGTAATGACTAGATACGCTAAGAAAATGGTAAGACCAGAATTCTATGGTAAAATCTATGTAAAAGACTTAAACGCTATTTAATAACGATTAAATCTTAAATAAATTAAGGGGGAACGAAAGTTTCCCCTTTTTTTGTGTCTTTTTTTCCAATTCAAAATAAATTGATATTTATATAGGAGGTAAACTATTATAGGAGATTAATATGAGTAATTTTTGGACAGGTTCTGTTGAAAACGTAATATCGGGTTCAACACCATTTGGAATATATGATACGGATTCTCAGTTTCAAACTGATGGACCGAAAGTGGCATCTTGGTGTGCTAAAAGATTGGGGTATCCAATCGTTGATGTTGAACTAATTGATTTAAGTTTTTATGCTTGTTTTGAAGAATCGGTATCCGAATACTCAGCACAAGTAAATCAATTCCAAATAAAGAATAACCTTACCTCACTTCAAGGACAAGAAACAGGTTCTAACTATACTCAGAAAAACATTAAAGGTAATCCTTTATCAAACCTAATAGATATATCACAAGCTTATGGAACATATGCTAATGTTGGTGGTAGAACTGATGTTAAAAAAGGTTCTATAACAGTTGGTAGTGGTTCACAAGATTATGATTTACAAGCTTTAGTTGGTGATGTATCTGAAAGTGGAAAACGATTAAACATTACTAAAGTATATTACGAAGCTGCTCCTGCGATGCAAAGATTCTATGACCCTTATTCTGTAAGTGGGAACGGAACTATGAATCTAATGAATGATATGGGTATGAGTAGATTATCACCAGGTACTCAATTTATAATGATGCCTGTATATGAAGATTTACTAAGAGTACAGGGTATAGAATTTAATGACCAAATTAGAAAATCAGCTCATTCATTTAATATTGTAAATAATAAATTAAAAATATTTCCATATCCAACGCATGAATATGAACTATGGTTTGAATACATTGTAAAAGAAGAATTTGATTCATCATCTACATTAGTAACAGATGGTGTTATAGCAGATTATTCAAATACTGAATATGATTTTCATGTATATAGTAGGATAAATGATGTTGGTAAACAATGGATTAGAAAATACGCATTAGCATTGGCTAAGGAGTTACTTGGAGCAATTAGAGAAAAATATTCTTCAGTACCAATTCCTGGTTCAGAAGTAAATTTAGATGGAGCTGCTTTACGAGCTGAAGCACAGAGTGAAAAGGATACTCTTATAGAACAATTAAGAGATAATTTAAATGATATTTCGGATAAAGAACGATATACAAGTGAAGCAGACCAAGCGGATGCTCAACAAAGGGTAGTATCTAAAATACCATTAAACATTTATATAGGATAAATTATGGCAAGGTTTTTAACAGCAAATGATATATCTTTTTTTGAGAAGATATCATCTGAGTTAGTAGATGATGTAATTGAAACAACTATTCAGTTTTTTAAACTTTCAATTGGTGAAAGTAAAACAAATCTGTATGGAGAATCATTGGCTAAATCTTACCACCAAGGAGTAAATATAAATGCAGTTATTGAAAGAGAAGATTCAGTTACAAACTATGAAGGATTTGGACCGGATACGGCTCAAAATGTAGAATACAGATTTAACAGACACACTTTATCAACTAAAGATGTATATCCTGAAATTGGAGATATAATTTTCCATAATGAGGCATACTTTGAAATAAGTAATGTTAGAGAGGACCAAATGATTGGTGGAAGAAGTGGAAATAGATTCTCTATAATTTGTTCAACATTTATGAGTAGACGTTCTCAATTAAATTTAGAAACTAGAATAGCATAATGGCAAACGACCCGTTAAAGAAACCAAAAAATAGAGCACAACAATTTTCTCATAAAAAAGAAAATAAAGTTGGTATAACTTTATATGATATAGATTATGCTATGATGGAATATATGACTGATGTTGTAATTCCTGATGTTGAAGAAAATGGTACTAAAGTTAAAGTACCTCTTATATACGGAAATCCAGAAAGATGGAAAGCTGCATCTAAAGATGGTTTTATAAGAGATGTTAGAGGGAAGATTCAAATACCATTAGTAATGTACAAAAGAAATAGTATAAGTAGAGATGATTCTTTTGCTAATACTATGAATAGAAATGTATCATATCCAACCTTAACAAAATATAATAAAAATCAGAAATACGATAAATTTTCTATTATGAATGGAGTTAATCCAAATAGAGAAGCATTTAATGTATCTATTCCTGATTATGTAACAATTTCATATGAAGTAATGATTTGGTCAAACTTTACAGAACATATGAATAAGATAGTAGAAGCTTTTCAATATGCTACAGATGAATATTGGGGTGATAGACAAAAATATAAATTTAGAGTAAGAATCGATTCATTTGATAATCAAACTGAAGTAGGTGAAGGAACGGAACGTATAGTTAGAACTACATTTACTATGGCAGTTAACGCATACTTACTTCCAGCTGAGTTTGATAATAGACCAACAACTGCAAAAGAATACACTCCAAAAAGAGTATCTTTTGGTATTGAAGCTGATTTAACGGGAGGTAATAATACTCTAAGTAAACAATCAAGCGTTAATCAGTATGGTGATGTTTTAGATTTCTTAGGAATGAGAGGTTCTGGGACAGGAAGTTTTGTAGATGCAGATACCTTTAGATTAGAAAATGTGGAAGTACCAAAATTACCTCCAGCATTGGTTGATAGTTTCAATACAGATGAGTACTTTAGAATTTATATAAACGGATTATTGATTGATAATAAAAAATATACTTTCGCTGTGAGTAGTTCAGCTAATGCAGTGGAGTTTACAGTTACAACAGGTTCACTATCAGAAGGTGGAACATATCCTGATGATTTAATAGCAACAACTTCATCACTTGGTTATATATTGACTGGGAGTGATGAGATTGGTATAACTGGAAAATATATAGAGTTATGAGTCTAAAACAAATTAAAGATATAATTTCACAACTAAACGCTCCTAATGAAGTACAATTAGAAGAGGTCAATTTATCTACTAATAATTTATATTACATATGGAAAGCTAGTAATTGTAAACTAAGAAATTTTGATAAAAGATTTGAGGATTTGAGACAAGACCATTCTAAATTTGATGTATTTATAAATGGACAATTTATTATTGAAAACGATTACATATTTGAACAAAAAAATAATGATTTTATAATTAATTTTAAAAAAGCAAATTTTCCCTATGTATTAGTTGGAAGTGATGTGATAACAATCGAAGGTGATATAGATAGAATATGAGTAGAAAAAAACCAAATATTATAACACCTCACAATGATAAGGGGGCATTTAATGATTTAGTATTGAACGTTTTTAGCGATTCTTTTGTATCATCACATACACCAGATTCACTTAGTTTAAGTGGTACTTTATTCACATTAACACTATTAAATAAAAAATTTACATATGAAGAGGTTAAAGTTGATGTTTCTTCTGACTACGTTGATATTTATTTACAAACAATAAAGCAAAAGGCATCCGCATATACAATTGTAGAGGATGGAAATAATATTAAGGTTACTTTTAATCAAGCTATATCTTTTGAACCGGGAGATATTGTAGCTGATGATTTTCAAATAAGAGGAAAAATAGTGAGTAGATAATATGGCAACACTAATTAAAAGTAAACAAATACAAGGAACAGTAACCGCATCCGCCGTTAGTGGAGATTTTCAAGTTAGTGGTTCATTTCAACATACTGGTTCATTAGAAGTTCAGGGTTCGGTAACGGCAAGTGGAGATATCCAAGCTACAACATTCAAAGGAGATGGTTCTTTACTATCAGGTGTAGAATCAACAGGTAGAGGAATATTCTCAGGTTCACAACAATTACCAACTGGATTAATAAGTTCATCAGAACAATTTCCAAGCGGTCTTGTTAGTGGTTCATCTCAACTATATACTGATTTAGATGCTAGATATGGTAATGAATTAGGTGATGGTTTAGTAAGTGGTTCTGTTTTAAGACCAGGTGGTGATTCCGTAATATCAAGTTCAGCTCAAGTAAATTATAATAGTTTACAAAATACACCAGAAGGCTTGGTAAGTGCTTCTATCCAAATATTGGGTGGAACTGATATAGTAAGTGGTTCTGTAATAAGAACTTTAAATGGAACTGATATAGTAAGTAGTTCAGCACAAATCACAGCATTAGGATTTGTAAGTGAGAGTGGTGGAGGTGGAGGTTCAAATGAATCTTTAAATTCATTTACCGCATCTTACTATACCGATTCAGCATCATTTGATACAAGAATAGATGGTATTAGTGCAAGTGGTAGTGGTGCTAATTGGAACGTAAACCTATCAAATATTCCAAGTGGTTTAATTAGTGGTTCAGGACAAATTACTGATTTAGGATTTGTTTCTGAAAGTGGAGATAGTACACCAGCAGGAACTATTAGTGGTTCAGAGCAAATAACAGATTTAGGATTTATTTCTTCATCAGACTCAACAACTTCATTAAATACATTTACCTCATCTATACAAACAGAGGTTGATGGAATAAGCGCAGCTACTTCATCTTATTTAACATCAAGTGGTTCAGTTGATTATACTGATTTAACTTCAGTACCAAGTGGTATTTTAAGTAGTTCAGAACAAATTACAGATTTTGGATTTATATCGGAATCTGCAGAAAATACTTCATTAAATGCATATACTGCATCAAATGATATTAATATTACAAATATACATTCTACAACTTCTTCATTAGAAGAAAGAGTTGGAGAGATAGAATCAAACACAGGTTCATATAGTGGAGGTGGTGGTGGAGATGTAACTCATCTTAATACATTTACTTCTTCCATACAAACAGAGGTTGATGGATTAAGTGCAGCAACTTCATCATATATTACTTCACTTCCAAGTGGATTATTAAGTGGTTCAAAAACAGAAATACCAAGTGGTACAGTAAGTAGTTCAGCACAAATTACAGCATTAGGATTTGTATCAGCAAGTTCTTCAGTACCAGCTGGAACAATTAGTGGTTCTGGGCAGATAACATCTTTAGGATTTATATCATCCTCTGATTCAACAACATCTTTAAATTCATATACATCATCTACAGATGTAAGAATAAATCAATTAGCATCCGCAACTGGTTCTTATATAAGTGGATTAGATAGTGGAATAGTTAGTGGAGCAGGTCAAATTGGAGGGTTGGGATACATAAGTGGTTCTCAGGTTTCATCTTCAATTTCATTTGATGGAAATAGAGTAGTATCAAATACAGATTTACCAAGTGGAGTTTATAATAACAACTTCGGAACAAGTGGCTCTATAATGGAGTTTGTAGAATCAGTATTTTTTCCAAATACTGCACCAGCAATAAACTCGGTATCATTTAGTATTGATGAATACGAAGATACTAATTCAATTATCGGAACTGTATCAGCAACAGATGCAGAAGGACAAACAATAACATTCGCTACTCAAAGTGGATATTCCGCAGACAAATTCGCAATACACCCATCAACAGGTGTTATAACCGCTAGAGCAAGAACAACATCATCACTAAATACAGATACATCTGTTTACGCTGGTGGAGCACATCCATTCTTAATAAAGGCAACAGATACATTTAGTGGTACAACAAACAAAACAATTCATATTAGAGTAACACCTAATACCGCACCTAAATTTAGAGAAGGTTCAGCGGGGGGAACTCAAATTACATCAGTAGCTTCAAGCTTCAATGAAAATTCATCTAATAACTCTTTGGTAAAAAGAGTTTACTTTACAGATGATGAAAGTGATTCAATAACAATTACATCAAGTTCTATTGATAACGAACATTTTGATATTACAATTTATTCAAACTACTTTGATATTAGACAAAATACAGGTTCATTGGATTATGAAGTTCAATCATTATATACATTCTCAGTAACCGCATCTGATGAACATTTCTTATCAGCATCACAAGGTACAGTGGGGCAATCAATTTTACCTGTATCTGTAAGTGTAACTGATAATGTGCACCCTACTATTAATAACCAAACACTATCATCAATTAGTGAAAATAGTTCAAATGGGGCAACTGTAGCAACAATATCAGCTACAGATAATGAAGGAGATACAATAACATTTAGTGATTTTACATTATATAAATTAGAATTAGATAACGCTAATGTTTCAAGTGCATCATATGGAGGTACATCACATACTGACCCAACAAACGATGCATTCCAATGTAGTGGAACTGGGCAAGTAACAAGAAAAAATGGTGTACATATAAATTCTGATTTAATCAACGAATATCAATATACAGTGAGAATTAGAGATTCATATAATACAGCATCTAACGAAGCAGTAATTACAATTCCAATTACAGATGATACTGCACCAACAGTATCTGATAACTGGACTACTCCATATGTTATCGAATCAGCGGTAAGTGGTGCTAGTGTTTATGTTAGTTCAAATGGTAGAAGTGGTACAATAGCAGCATTTTCAGCAAATCAATCAGTAACTTGGACTTTAAATAGTGGTAGTGGAGTATTTGATATAAATTCTTCAAATGGTAGATTATCCATAAAAACTAATTTAAGTGGTTCTACAACATCAAGTGGAGATTTACTAAGTGGAAGTTCAATAGCAACCAATACATTCGGTACAACTACGGAAACACCATTTACTACAAGTGTAGCAGCTAACCAAGCACCATCTATATCATTTACAAACCAATCAGCTAAGTTCGAAACAGAGTTAGCATTGAGTGGTGTAACTATGGTAAGTATGAGTGTAAGTGATGATGAATCGGATACTCCATTTAGTGCATCACTAAGTGGTTCAGATTTACAATTAGTTTATTCAAACGCTAATTCATCATCAATTGGATTGCATTTAACACAAAATGCAACTGCTAGAGAATATTTTTATAGTGTAACAATTACAGACCAATTTGGTAAATCACAAACTTATAGTGATAGAAGTTTCACTGTAGCAACATCAGCTGATTATGGTAAAACTTATGTATATCGTTCAGATTATGGTTCTGATAGTGGATTAAGTTCAAATTACTCAGCAGTGATGGGAATTAGTTCAACAGATTCATCAACACCACCTGAAGTAACTGGATTCTCCGCAAATGATACTTCACCAATGAGATTGATAAGTTCATCTTTAGGAGATGCATCATTAAGTTTAGCAGGTGGAGGAACAGCTACGAGAGTAGCAATACTAAGTGGTTCAAACTTAGATACAATATTAAGTGCTAGTTCATTCTCAATGGGTGGAGCAGCAAATCAATACATAGTAATAGCACCATCAGGTTCAGATATGATTGGAGTACCAACATCGATGACTGATTCATTCGGTGGAAGTACCGCTGGACAATATGTTATGGCTATAAATGCAGATGGAGGTAGTTGGGGAGCAGAAAGTTCGATAGTACATTTATTAGATACATCGGGCTCGGTTAACGGATATGATAAACACTTTGTAATAGGTAGGAAAGGACACAACGCAGCAAATACAGTATTAATGAGAATAATTGCAAGTTCAGGTTCTTTACCATCGTAATATATATAAAAAAGGAAAAAGAATATGCCATCGTTTAGTTCAAGAGTACAATTAACAGATTTAGCAACTGGTTCAAACGTCGTATTAGCAGATGTTGAAAGAATCAAAGGTGCTTTTAAAACCTATGTATCTGCATCTGTAATGAACGCAACATCCGTTAATTATTTTTCGGATAAACAAATACTTTGGGTAGAGGATAGTGGTTCTTTATTTCAAGCAACTGTTACACCTGCAAATTATATTGATACCTTCGCAGATACTGTAGCATTTAAACCATTTAGTTATATAACTGGTTCATTTGTATCGGCATCTTATAATAGTTCAACGGCACATCTAACTTTCTTTGGACAAGAACTTAGTGGTTCAGACCAAATATCAATGTCTGTTGATTTATCAGAATTGACGGGTTCTGGTGGTGGAGGTGGTGGTAGTGGTGATATTACAGCAGTATTTGCAGGAGATGGTTTAACTGGTGGAGCTTCAAGTGGTAACGCTACTTTAGAAGTGGATGCAGGAAAGGGAATTTCTTTAGTAGGAGGAGTTACAGTAGATACAGGTTCAGCACATTTTACGGCTGGTGTACAAAAAACAAATTTAGATGGTGGTGAAGTTTAATCATCATATATTTATAAAAGAATAATCCTATATAGGATTTAATCGGGGTATATACTCTAATAAATTGGTTATATTATTTTTAATTAACAAAACGAGAAAACAAAAGAAAAATTATGGCTCAAACTATTAAACATAGAAGAGGTAAACTCGAGAGTATTAAAGACATAACCCCGATTAATGGTGAGTTAATCATCGCTTCGGGTTCTGACTTATCGGTACACCAAGAGGGTTTACTGTTTGTCGGAGTTGAAGGAAACGTATTAACTCCCTCGAACAAAATATTAACAGGTTCGGCAACCTTAGACGTAACAACGAGTGATTTTGACCACTCAGTCGATGGTATTCCGTACTACGAAACCGATGCAAAAAAATTAACAATTTTAGGGCACGGAGGTAACACAGATGTAGAATTAGCACATGGACAGATTGATTTCAAAGGTTCAGGTATTGTATCTTCATCTTCACAGGTATCAGCATTAGCAGGTATCAATGATTCAACTTTAACTATTACCGCTGGTGATGGTTTAAAAACTGGTGGTACATTTACTACTAACCAAAGTGGAGATTCTTCAGTAACATTAGATATTGATGTAGATGCTATGGCTGGTGTAGGTATAGTTGCTGATAACACAAATGAAGAATTAGATGTTAACGTAGATGATTCATCTATTGAAGTAAATGGTTCTAATGCACTACAAGTAAAAGATGGTGGTATTGATAACGATATGCTTGCTGGTTCAATTGGAGCTTCAAAATTAGCTGGTTCAATTGGAGATTCTAAATTAAGTCAATTAACTACTGCAGGTAAAGTTGCTTTATCAGCATTAGAAATAGATGGCGGTACTGATATCGGTGAAGCGCTAGTAGATGCTGATTTAATGATTGTTGATAATGGAGCAGGTGGTACTAACAGAAAAGCTACAATGAGTAGATTGGCAACTTATATGCAAGGTGCATTATCATTCTCAAGTGGTGATATCGAAGGTGTAACTGCTGGTTCGGGTATTACACAAGGTGGAACATCAGGTACTGTTGTAGTTGGTGTAGATTCAGGTTCATTAGCTGGTAGTGGTTTAGTTGCACCTGCAGGTGGAGCAATCAATGTAAATGTTGATGATTCAACAATTGAAATCAATTCAGATACAGTAAGAATTAAAGATGATGGTGTAACATACGCTAAAATCCAAAATGTATCGGCAACTAACAGAATCTTAGGTAGAGATTCATCAGGTGCAGGTGTAATTGAAGAAATAACACCAGCTAACCTTAGAACAATGTTAAACGTTGCAGATGGAGCAGCAGCAAACGTTGCTACTGATTTATCAGGAACAACAGCAGCAGCTCAACTTACAATTAATTCATCAACAGGTAATAACGTTGTAATCGCTGAAGCATCCGCTACAATCGCTGGTTTAATGAGTACAACTCACCACGATAAATTAGATGGTATAGCGACTGGTGCAGAAGTAAATGTTGCTACTAACCTTTCACAAACAACGGCAGCAGCTCAACTTACAATAGAATCTTCAACAGGTACGAATATCGTAGTTGCTGAAGCATCTGATAGTATTGCTGGTTTAATGAGTACTACTCATCACGATAAATTAGATGGTATTGAAGCTAGTGCAACCGCTGACCAAACAGCAATTGAGATTATTAATTTATTAAACTCTGATTTAGGTGGAGATAAACAAATTGGTACTCAAACAGATGATAAGATGACATTTGGTGGTAGTGTGACAGTAACTGGTGATTTACAGGTAAATGGAACAACTACAACTGTTGATTCTACAACTGTAAACATTGGTGATAATATCTTAGAATTGAACTACGCTGGAACAGCCGCTGATGCTGGTATCTTAGTAAAAGATGCAGTTGGTGGAGCTAACGTAAGTGGTTCTTTACTATGGGATGCATCTGCAGATTATTGGATTGCTGGGGCATTAGGTTCAGAAGGAAGAGTAATTGTAGGTAATGGTACTGATACCGCTGGTAAGATAACTAAATTCTCAGCAGATGGTGTAATTACTGATTCCATACTTTCAGAAAGTGGTACAACATTAACAATTTCAAATGATGTAATAGTTAGTGGATTAACTGCTTCTCAATTAGTAGTAACTAATGGTTCAAAACAATTAACATCTTCAACTGATATTTCAGCACTAACGTTAACGTTAGATGGAGGAGAATTTTAATTAAGTTCTTGAAATTTACTTAATAACTAAAGAGTCCCCTATTTATATAGGGGATTTTTTTTGGTTAATTTATAAATGGTATATTTATTACTATAACAACTTATAGGGGTTTCAGATTAGATGGCGATATTAATATTCAAACAAGGATTAGATAGTGAAACGGGTTCGTTAGCATACGCTGAACCAATATTTCACACACCTTCGAATACTTTAGTAATAAGTGGTTCGGATAGTAGGACGTATAGACTAGCTTTAGTAGATAAAATAAATACGGGTTCAATTCACACAACTGGTGATTTTAGTGGCTCGAATTTATTATTAGATGGTAACGCTACAATACGTGGTAACATCACTATGGGAGGAAGTGGATTAGACTTCGGTGATGCATCAGATGATAACATAGTATTCAAAGCAGATATCAGCTCTTCAATAATTCCCGATTCAAACAATAGTTTCAACTTAGGTTCAGATGCACAACGATGGAATGATTTATACATTAGTGGAGCAATATCCGCTAGTGGAGGTCATTTTGATTTCGATTCAGATTCATTTATTGATTTAAATGCAGCTAGTAGATTCGATGTAGATGCTGGTGGAGTACTAAGTTTGGATTCTACAAACTCGATTACAATAGGTACTGCACAAGACGTACCAATCAATATAGATGCTACTACCTTTGATGTAGATGCTAGTTCAACTTTAACTTTAGATGCAACTCGATTTAATATTGGGCACGTTGGGGATTCTCCAATGGATGTTGAAGTTTCTACGTTAAATATAGGAGCTAGTGGATACCTACATTTATCATCATCAGCTACTTTAGATGTAGATGCCAGTGGAGCAATAACAATTAACGGAGAATCAACTACTTCAATTTCATCATCAGGTGCATTGAGTATTGACTCCGAAACAGGAATTAATATCGGTACTACAACCGATAAACCAATCGATGTAGATTCATCAACTTTAGATATAGATGCAAGTGGTGCAATCACTATTAGTGGTAGTGGTGTATTTGATGTAAACGCTGCTGGAGCATTAACATTAGATTCAGATACATCGATTTCTATCGGTACAGATAAAGATAAACCAATTGATATAGATGCAAGTACATTTGATGTAGATGCTAGTGGAGCAGTAACTGTAGATTCAACATCAACAATTTCATTAGATGGTGTTGGTAACTCAAACTTTACAATTGATAGTGGTAACCTTACAATTAATAATACCACAAGTGGTGATATGACTTTACAATCAGCTGGAGCAATTGATATTGATGCTGATGGTGGTAAAATTAATATAGATGGTAGTGCTGGTATTCAAATTGGCGCAGAAACGGATGTAGCGATTGATATTGATTCATCAACTTTAGATATAGATTCAAGTGGAGCAATCACAATAAATGGTGAAAGTACAACCGCTATTTCTTCATCAGGCGCTTTAAGTATAGATTCTGAAACAGGAATAAACATTGGTACAACTACAGATAAGCCAATTGATATAGATGCTAGTACTATGACTATAGATACCAGCGCTGAGTTAGATGTACGAGCTCTTGAATTAGATATAGATGTTACTCAAGCAATAAAAATAGATGGTACATCTACTTTATCTATTGATGTAGATGGAGCAACGAACATAAACACATCTGTTGGAAATATTTCAATAGATTCAGAAGCTGGTTCAATCTCAGTAGATGGTCACACTGGAGTAGAAGTAACATCCACAAATAGTGGAAATGTTACAATTGATGGTAAGGCAGGTGTAAAGATACAAGAAGATGGAACTGATGTAATTGCAGTAGATACAAATAGAGATGTATTATTTTCACAAACTGGTGGTTCTGAATCAGACCCAGATGTACAAATAGATGGATACTTTAAAGCTAGTGAAGCTTCTACTTTAGTTGGAGCAGTAACTGCTTCCTCAACAATATCCGCAAGTGCTGATATAACAACAACAGGTTTAAATGCTGGTAATATCAATGTTGGTATTACGGGTGATAACGAAATTGATACCGATAGTGGAAATCTAACTATAGATTCAGCTGGAGGTACTGTTACCATTGATGATAATACAATTATTACTGGTGACTTAACAGTGAATGGAACTAGAACATTTACAAACACAGCTACATTAGATGTAGCAGATAATATTATAAACATTAACTATGGAGGTTCATCTGTATTAGCTGGACTTTACGCTAATGATGTAACTGCACCAAATGTATTATCAGGTTCAATCCTTTGGAATGGAACAACTGATAGATGGATTGCTGGGCAAAGTGGTTCAGAACAAACTCTATTATTAAATAATGGTGATTCTATAATTAGTGGTAGTGGTGTAAATAACCAAATCACAACATTTACAGCTACACATGGAGTAGATTCATCAGCAAACTTAACATTTGATGGTTCAGTTCTAAGGGTAACTGGTGAACAACAAATAACACACAATCTTAGTGGTTCAAAGTCAGCTTCATTCTCTGATTTAATTATTACTGATGATGCAAGTATAGCATCTTTAACTGTAACTGATTTAACTGATAATAGAATTGTACTTGCTGGTGGTGGTGGTGAATTACAAGATTCATCAAGACTTACATTTGATGAGACCACTCTATACGTTAATGGAAATCAAAACATTGAAGGTGATTTAAGTGGTTCATTAAGTGGTTCATTTAAAAATGTAAATGTAGCTGATAATCTAACTGTAGATGGTGTAGTAAGAGCTGAACAATTAAATGTAACAAGTAGTGAAAATGTATTAGCAACTTTCATTTCAACAGATGCAGCCGCTAAGATAGTTCTAAAAGATGTAGATGGAGAAGGAGCTAGATTATCTTATATAGGAAGTAGTGATACTGTTGGTTTAGGTCAAAGTAATACTCATAACCAAATGGCTATTCACATTGATAACAATGAAAGAGTAGCGATTGGTAGTAATCATACAATCCCTAATGCAGTATTAGATGTTAGTGGAAGTTTGATAGTAAGTGGAACTTTAGAAACAACTGGTGATTTTGCTGGAGTAAGTGGTTCATTTAAAGCTCTTAAAGTAACCGATTTAGGTGATAATGATGTAGTATTTGTTGGACCAAATGGAGAATTAGAAGGTGATGGGAATTTAAGATGGAATGGTTTAGGTTTAGCAGTTACAGGAGAAATAAGTGCTACAACCAGTGGTTCATTCGCTGATTTAAGTGTATCAGATGATGCAAAAATCGCATCTCTTACTGTAACTGATTTAACAAGTGGTAGAGTAGTATTTGTAGGTGGAGGTGGAGAATTAGTAGATTCTGGTGACCTAACATGGAATGGTACTACTTTAATAGCTTCAGGTCATATTGATGCTCAAGGTAGTGTTATTGCAGCTTCAATCACAGGTTCTATTGCTTCAACAAACGGAGTAGTATCGGGCTCATCTCAAGTAGATTATTCTGCGTTAAGTGGAATAAATAATAATATAGTTTCAGCATCAACTGATACTAATCAAGTTGATATGATTATTAACGATGGTAGTATATCAGCAAATTTAAAAGGTAATGTAATAAGTGGTTCGGCTCAGATTACCGCATTGGGATTTGTATCATCAAGTATTGGAGATACACTTCAGCAAGTAACAACCGCAGGAGCTACAACAGATGTTGCAACCACATTCTCAAATGCAACTGATTCAACATCTAAAACTACTGGAGCATTGGTTGTTGGTGGTGGTGTTGGTATAAATAATACATTAAATGTAGGTGGTGATGTGATAGCATTCGCATCATCCGATAAAAGATTAAAAGATAATATTAAACCAATCGAAGGAGCTTTAGATAAAGTTTCTAAAATAAGTGGTAACACTTTCGATTGGAACGAAGAAAAACAAAATACTTATAAAGGTAAGGATTATGGGGTAATCGCTCAGGAAATCAAAGATGTGATGCCTGAACTTGTAGATACAAGAGATAATGGATACCTTGCAGTAAAATATGATAAAATTGTTCCTTTACTGATTGAATCAATTAAAGAATTGAAAAAAGAAATTGAGGAGCTAAAATCTAAATAGAATTTTAGTTTATTATGGCACAGACAATAAAGTTAAAACGTTCATCAACTGAGGGTAAAATCCCCACTACTTCACAACTTGCTTTAGGGGAAATTGCTATCAACACATTTGATGGTAGAATATTCTTTGAAAAGAACGATGGCTCTGCTACTATAGAACAAATTCTAACTACCGATTCCATAACAACGGGTTCGATTACAATTACAGGAAGTTTACAAACCGATAATATAACAATTGATAACGCTACAATTAGTAGTGATTTAGATATAACTTTAGATTCAGCTGGAGATATCATTTTCGATGCAGATGCTACAGATATCATATTAAAAGATGGTGGAAATGAATTTGGTAGATTTAAAAGAGATAGTTCTAATTTTGTAATAAAATCTGCTACCAGTGATAAAGATATTATATTCAAAGGAATTGATAATAGTTCTACTATATCAGCTCTTACATTAAATATGTCTGAAGCAGGTGCTGCTACTTTTCATGGTGGTATAGCAGAAGCTGGAACTATTAGTGAGGGAACGTGGAACGCAGATGTAATAGCATCAGCTTATTTAGATTCAGATACGGCACATTTGAGTGGTACACAAACATTTAGTGGAGCAAAAACATTTAGTGCTGGTATTACAGATGCAGGAACAATAGCTGCTGGTACTTGGAATGGTACTGCAATCGCATCGGCTTACTTAGATTCAGATACAGCACACCTAAGTGGAACACAAACATTTAGTGGAGCTAAAACATTTAGTAGTCCCGTATCAGTAACCAATGGTACACACATAGGTCTTACTATTGTAGGTTCAGGTACTAGCCATACACAAGGTGCTATTGCTCTTAAAAGTTCAACTTCAGATACTCCAGAGGCTAGAGGTCAGGGTGTATTTATGTTTAATGAGGGTGATGATTCTACTTTTTATATGGGAACTCAATACCAAGATGCTGATACATGGCAAATTGGTAGAGCTACGGGAACATCTATAAACACCGAAGCTGCAGAATCAGGTAATGCGTTTTTAAAAATTAGTAATGCAGGTGTAGTGACTGTTGATGCATCAACTCAATCAACAAGTAAAACGACTGGTGCACTTCTAGTAGATGGTGGTGTTGGTATCGCAAAAACACTTAATGTTGGTGAAGATGTTGTAGCATACGCTTCTTCAGATGAGAGATATAAGGATTTAATCACACCAATTGAGAATCCAAATGAAAAAATTAAATTACTAAGTGGTAACACATTCGTATGGAATGATAAACACGAAGTATTCAAAGGTAAAAAAGATATCGGTGTAATTGCACAAGAGGTAGAAAAAGTTTTACCAGAGATTGTAGAAACAAGAGATAACGGATACAAAGCCGTAAAATACGAAAAGATAGTAGCTCTACTTATAGAATCAAATAAAGAACTTCTTAAAAGAGTAGAAGAGTTAGAATCAAAAATCAAATAAATGTACGATGTTTATTACACAACTGGTGGTGGTCCTTGGGTCAACGCTGGAACTGATATGTGGGTAAATGATTTCTTAGAAAATATAGTACCACATTTAAAAGTAAGACCAGTTTTACTGATTCATAGAACAAAACCCAACGGATTTGAGGATTTTGAATTTCCAATAGAAACTCATTGGCAGGGAGATAATGTTGGTGAATTTGAAAGAATTTGTGATGGAGCTAGAAGAATCAATATATTACATGGACATTATACTCCAATGAAAGCTATAGTAAACAATAAAAATAAAATACATTCTAATGTATTACATAACTCAGTAGACCATATTTTGAAATCACAAGTAGGTACAGATGCAGGAGTAGGTTGGCATCCTTGGTTAGATTCAAAGTGGGAAAAAGTCCTTA
>Ga0181389_1000045_pt1 | contig 39986 bp, 66 predicted proteins | sample 12SPOviralmetaG_FD_130121 | JGI IMG/M metagenome (GOLD analysis project Ga0181389, IMG submission 130121) | Marine viral communities from the oligotrophic San Pedro Time Series (SPOT) site, San Pedro Channel, CA, USA - 12 SPOT_SRF_2010-06-29 | ecosystem: Environmental > Aquatic > Marine > Strait...
AAACTCTTGGACACGCTCTGCTTTGGTGTCTTCATCACCATATTCAGTGCGTGAGTTCCACTGGAAGTAGTCTTGGACAATCTTTTCTTTAAGAATTTCTAACTGTTTTTGCATGGTTTCTCTCTCTTTTCTCAGTTTATGTATACATTATACAACAGAAATGACCATTTGTCAACCACTTTATTCAATTAGTTTCTATTAGTTCTATTCTTTAAGGGCTACACACCCTATTATACACACCTCCACGGGAATGTCAAGTCTTTTTTCGGGTATGGACCAACCTTTTTCGGGGTTGACAATCGGATCCGCCTGTGCTATACTGTACAGTTAGGTAAATTTTGGCGTAGACACCAAGGCGTGGCGGAGGTCCCACGAATTAAGATGGACGCTTTTTCGGTGGATGCGCTGGAAATCAGTTCAAGTATAGAACTCTGCATAAAACGCCTGTGGCGCATAGCAATCGTCTACGTATCTACATGGTATATCTTTTAAGTCTATAGGTACACCCATTGTTCTTAACTGTTGTTGCTGTTTCATATACATGGTAAGTATAAGAACAAACATAAAGCCTATACAACATAGCAATAAAGTAATCATTCTCTGCGCTTTATCTGTCTCTTCACCCATAGGCAGTCTTCTCTTATGGCGTATATTCTGCATCTCACACCACTGTGCATATGTAATCAGTTCTTCATTGTTCTCTTCTAGCATAAAGAGATGGTCGTGATAGTCTTTTCTATGAAGATGTTTCATGCTGATGCCATTTGTCCTCTATATACTCTTTATTGTTTCGTATATATTCCGAAAATGTGTATAGGGTATCATTGAAGTTTTGTCTTTCTTCGCAATTCTCCAGGAAGAGTTGATACATGAAGTTTTCTTTTGCTTCTTCCGTTTGGCGTTTTAGCCGTGTTCTTCTGCTCAATGTTCTATGCTCCGATAGTAGGAATGACGTTCAATGTCTGATTCCTCTGTTGCGATTCCATATTGTATTTCGATGATATGGCATGGCACAGGTGTCTCATTGTATATCTGATGCCATGTTCCTGCTTCCACTGTAAAACTCTCTTCTGCTTGGATTGTTTTCACCACAGAATTCTGATAATCTGGGTCTTCTACAAGAGCATTTATATCATATGTAGGTACGGAAACTCGGACTTTGCACGATCCTTTGCTGACAAACCACTGTTCTGAGCGTTTAAAATGGCGCTGATAACTGATTCCTTTGTACGGTTGAATGACTAACTCTTTGACTTTGACGGAATCGTCTTGCCATAATACGGAATAATGACCCCATTCTCTCGGTGTTGTCACCAAACTTGCAGTGTTATTGAGATAATTGGTGAGAATCTGGGTGCTGGATTCCGTCTTTTCTCCGCCTACGTTGAATGCATACTCCACACCAGCAAGTCCACCTTCTGGTATATTGGTTTCTGTGCGATCTCCGCCGTTGCAGAATATGATTTTTTCGCTATATAGCTTTTCTCCTACCAGGTCTTCTAGTCCGTTTCGTGCTGATCCATCGCTATCGTCATGTGCAAATACGCGAGGTCTGCAACCCAGGCTCTCGAGGATCGCTTTGCGTTCTGCGAATGGTAGGAAAGCGGTGCCCTTCTTCCGTATGAGCCATTCGTCTGAGTTGAGAAGAACCACTAATTCGTGCCCTAGTTCTGATGCGCTCTCTAGGTAGTCTATATGCCCGCTGTGGAGAGGGTCAAATCCACCTGACACCACTGCGATTCTGTACTCATTTCGATTCATGTTCATATACCTCACTGTCGATCATACCATATGTGATATGCTTTCTTCCACGTTTCATTACCAAATTGCACCCATCAAATGACACCAGCTTCTCTTTGGTGTTCTTCAGGAGCCATTCACGAAAATCCGTAAGACTATTGTGGCGCGTCTTTCTGACTTGAAAGGTGGATGTATTTTTGCTCATGAAGTGGACTCCTCTCTAGTTCAAGTTACTGATCTTTACGGCTCTGTCTGAATTTACGAACCGTACCATTATAATAGAGCATCTTGTACCATGGTGTATTTCTTGCCATTTTTGGTATGGTGTACTCCCAACCCTGTCCTTCTTTGTCTATCCATATCACATGATGTCCGAACCATCTCTGTGAGTTGTACCATCTCGCTGTACCACCTCGGGTAATCAGTTGTTCCAGTGTCCAAAAATAGCAATTACTTTTGTCTGTAAATAGCCGAGCAGGCCATGACCAGAAAAAAATAACCATTAGTGTTGTAGTAAAGGCTACCCTGAGTATTTTCTCCATGCGCTGATACAGTTCTCCTTAGATATGTGGTATATAGCTGGTGTTGTTTTCGGTATATTGCGTAAAGAAATATTGATATAGATGTTCGTGCCATTTCGCTGAAAAGTGTTTCAAGTCTCTCGCCTTACCAGTTGTTTCTGTACTGATAGATTCTGGCACCTGGTACGCGGATGCTACAAGAAACCTAGCATTGTGATTGAGTGATAGACCCTTCAATGCCCATAGATTTTTTGCAGTGTTTACCATCTCTTCTTGTGGTGTGATAAAGATTTCTTCTACGATCTTTTGATAATTAGTAGGAATGTTACTTCTGACTCCGTACTGTAACCACGTATTACCTTCGTCTATCATATCAGCATTGATTGATGGTGGTTTCCATAACTCTCTTCTCAGCCCAGGTGGCAAGAGTAAGCATATCAGTTGTGGTTTGAGTATTGGTGCCCAAGCCATGGCTGTACGGACACAAGAATCTAACGAACCACCTGGCTGTCCAAAATTGATACAGGTGAATGTATTATGCGTTTGATCCAGTGCCTGTTGAAATAGATATGGTATGGTGTGCTTCTCATGAATACCTATACCAAACATATTACTGCACCCCAGAAAGAATGCACACCTATGTTCGATTCTGGTAGGTATGATATGGTCAGTTCTATAACCATTTTTATTGATTCTATATAAGATTTCTTTTGGTTCGTCTTTGGTACCAGATTTGATCCAACCACTTTCCTGAAGTTTCTTCAAGTTGTGTTTTACATTGTGGTCCCAGTTCTCAGGTGTGTCACTAGGAAACCATTGTCTAATCTCTGGTCCGTTTGACTTTGCGCCATCTGAGGAACTATTTAGAAAAATGTCATCCGATAACTTACTCACTTAGCCTTCTCTACTTACTTTTCTCAACCAGTTTTCGTAATTCCACGGTCCCTTGTCGACCATCTCATTGACTTCATCTTCGCCTAATTTGCTTTTGAAAAACTCTTTCATGAGATTCATACCGACTACACCGCCTACATTTAAACCATATGCTTTACCAGATGCATATGAACAGATAATTCCCACACAAAAAAGTGCGAGATAAAGCAGGTCTTTACCTGCAATTAAATCAACCATTTATTTATTACTCCGTAATTAGGGCGTAAATTTCTTCCCAATTTCTGACCACTTGGATCTCTTCTGGTAAGTTCATGTTCATATTATGAGTATGTTCTACCAGAATACTGTTGTACCCAAGATCATTTCCAACAATTGCGTTGGCTGGCTTGTCTTCTACCCACCAGCATCCTTCGTATTTATTAGAGAGTTCCATCAAGATTTCATCTTTGTCATCACCACACCCTAGGATGTGATACTCTGCAAAGGTATGTTCTCCAAATAGCTTTTTTAAGTTGCTGATTCTTAACTTCTGAGCAAACGGATCGCTACTCATACTGGTAACCGCAATAAACTGGTAACCGTGCTTTTCTGCAAGCATTTTGATATACCACTGGGCATCCCTCAGAGGAGGTAAAAAGCCCATAGCGGCACTAGCATTGAATTCTGCGACCAGTCTCTTACCAGTCTCTCTGTCAAGTCCGTACCACTCGTTGACGTTGTAGAGTTCTTTGTAGTTCTCTACAGCAGGCTCTAACGTTCTGTGGTGCATCCACATGAAGAATGCTTGTTCCCAATCGAGGCATACTCCGTCACAGTCGACCAGTATGTACTTCTCCCTATTAGGCGTACTTTGCATATCCCGTTCCTCCAAGTTTTACTTCAGCCAATTCAAGGCAATACTTGTCGCATTCTCGCTTGAGCGACACATATTCTTGGATAGAAATATCTGGACTTTTCATTGCTTTGTTCAATTTGGTAATAATTACCTCAAGTGTTTCTCTGTTTCTCATTACAAACTCCAATTTAATAACATATTATAGCAGGATTTAGGCTTTTGTCAAGCACTTTCTTGCTGATACCAAGTAGGTACATCACGCTTTTTCCACAATGCAAACCCAGACTTCTCACCAATGTAGTAGTTGCGATATGCCTCAATGGAATCATCTGATTTGTACTGATCTGGCATTGCTGGTGTGGGTTGAGTAAACCCTATGTCTGGTATGTTGGTAGGCGAGTCTCGTAGGACGTGTACCATTTTAGCACAACCATGAATCTTGCCATAGCGGTAGGTGTACTCGTCAAGGGTAGCGAGGAACAACTGGTACAGCCAGTCATAGTTCTGCTTTGATGCTCGACACCAGATATTGGATGGATGGTTCACGTGGGATGCTTTGTATAGGATGTCATCTCGACTGGCATCCGGGTGGCGCCATCGCTTGATCTTGCGACCATTTGCGGTCTTGTCATACCACTCAACACCGTCAAGTACTCGGTGTGCGGTAGATAGTAGTTGTGAATACTCGACAGCCATCTTGACCACGTGCTTGTCTACGTGGTACTCTGCGGCGAGTGTTGGGTTTTCGTGTAAATAAAATACGTTCAATTATACCTCCATATAGCTATACTCTGAATGAGTGCCATTCTTAATAGCAGTATACTCTTCTTCGCCAAAAAAGTCAAGTGCTGATTTACCATCTTGAAATGAAATTGACCTACCATAGGAGTTACTGACTACAGAACCAGAACATTCGGACACAGAATTTATAAATTCCTGATCCACATTGACGGTCTCACCAGCATCACGGAAAATGATACCTTGGTAATTAAAACCATCATCTAAAAGAATTGTATGGGACACCTTACCGCCATATTGTACGCGGCTATTTACCACAACACCTGAAACTGGTTGATCACCATCCAGGTACCCTGCGGTGACTTGCATACCCTGCAAGTTCCACCCATACTTATTGTATATTTCCATCATGCGGCTGCCCTCAGTTCGCTAAGATACTCACAAGCCTCTGCCCATGGCAGTATCTTGCCGTTGGTAAATTCTAGTGAACATTTAAAATCTTCCTGCTCACCATTGATTAGTTTCCATGCGGAATACTTTTTAGCAACTTCTGGTGCCAGGTGATTGTACTCACCATTCACTTCGGTCTGAAGTGCTAACCACGCATCGGACCCAACATCTGGTCCAATATGAATTGCAGACTCCCATGGATCCATAGTGACCGCTTCACAATCGTCCAGCAGGTCAGAACCAATTACATACTCTTGCCAAGACTCGTTGGATTGGGTAATCGCTTGAGTGGCGGCATCCCAGAATTCTGAGTCTGTTGCTTGTTCAACGGACACCATATCGATGATATAGGTATTACCACCTTTCATCTTCCAATACTGAGGACAAGAACCCTTGCCATCCCAGTCATGGGCACCATAGTTTTCTTCGATTTGGGTATAGATAGCGATTTTCATAGATTACTCCGCAGAAAGACCTTTCCAGTTGTCGGATGAACAATTCTTGATTGCTTCATAGTACATAGCATTGGCATCATCGTTACTAGCGAAACCATACTCACTAGCAAAGTCCATTGATGAAGAAGCCATTACTTGGTCAGAAAGTCCATTCTCAGAAATGATTTCTTGACATTCAGCGGCAGTCTTACCGTAACCAACTTCACACCAGATTGCATCACCGGCGGCACCAAAGAACTGAAGTCCACCGTTATTCGCACTTACATAATCTATTAACATTTGATATCCTCTCTCATTTACAAGTATATTATGCACCATTCCTGGGTAAAAGTCAACCCTTTTTTGCATATAAATAGAAGAAAATTGATAATATTTTACAGGATAGCTACATTATGCCCCGTTCCACACGTTTCTTTCTCTTCCAGCACCGAAAAGAGTTCTGGATAGTTGATGAAGACTCACTCCAGCAAGTACCTAAACCAAGAGAGATGATCATTAAGAAATCATCTGTTGAGGATATACGTGATTATGTAATCACACTGAATACTGCCAACTTGCCAATAGTAGATAAGTGTCGTGACCGCACCGCTTGGCACACACCAGAAGGTAGAGAGAGAATTAGGCAAGCCAAGTTGGGAGATAATCACCCAGCCACAAGTGGGTTGAAAGAGGATCATAAAAAGAAAATATCTGCGACTATGACTGGCACCAGAGGTGGTGAATTTAACCCTATGTACGGTCGTAAGCATACAAAAGATACCATCAACAAAATTAGAATGAAGGCTTTTCAGAGACCCAAAAGAAAATGGTGCGTTGAACCGAATGGCAAGAGGCACCTTGTATTGTTAGAATTTGAATTGCCAGATGGTTGGCAATGGGGTAGATTTTATGATCCGTACAAACCTATGGTTCAAGAGGTGTAAATGTTACCCTATCCGTACCTAACCCACCAGATACACCATCCATATTTTGTTCCTGTAAAGTCATCTGTACATTCCTTGGACCAACTTCCTGTAACGCACTGAGAAGATCACTATAATGTGCTACTTGACCTAATTCCGTTTCAAGTGTAGCCATAATGTCTGGATGTTCTGCAACCGCGGCTGGTTTTTCTAAAATTAAAAGCGCATTTAAAACGTGCTTTTGTTTTGCTCCTTCAAAATAAGCCTGTGCGGCTTTAACCATCTCAGTCTTCATTACTTCTCCTTTTTTGCTTTAGGTTTGCGTTTTGCTTTGGGTTTATTGTATTCCGTAATACCCAATGTAGGTAACATCTTTTCCAGTTTTGGATAGATGTCTAGAAGTTTACCATCTTTTACCGCAGTAAGCACCTTAGCTTCTGCATGATGTAATCCTTCTAGTATCTGTACCCATACGCTTTCACGCCTTGCTTGGCTAATGTTGTGAATTGGTGCGTCTGGGTTTATGAAACCAGAAATTCTACGCCACTCAAGATTAATGGTAGTATTACCCATACCTTCTGGAATATCGTCTTTGATTTTTACGGTGTCTGGCATACCTTCTGGTATACCGAAATCTGGTTTTTCTGCTCCTACACCAATTCTAACAACTGGTACAAGGCACTGTGTTGTGCTAGCCCAATCTTTTAATCTACCGACTTGATCATCAACGGACTTTGCTTCAAGTACCCATGTCAAACCTTCGTCAACTTGTCTAAACTTCTTCATATCAACTCCACTATTTTATATTAACAATACTATTTAGTCATCCTCATAGCCAATTATCCACCAGACTACGAATAGTGTACCAAATATAATGTACATAGCAAACTGAAAAAGATCCATACTAAAAGTCCTGTATGACATTCATCATGCCGGTTAATTGGTATTTGACAAAATAGTTAAACATATCACCACGACCCTGTCCAAGTTGTGACTCGTAACTGTCAACTATCTCTTCACAGATAGCTGTAGGAGTCATGGAGAGATCGACCAGTGCTTTGTTTCTGGTATACCCATGTGCCATATCACCCGTAATCCACTCTTCAGGTGGTTTTGCTTTCCACTCTGCTAATAGAGTTTTACGAATAGGTCGCTGTCGCTTGCCTTCTACAAAACAGTCATCATCGCTCAGTATGTTAGGCACACCATCACCCTTGTCACCTGTAATGATGTGTTCCATTATAACATGGTCAGCGGGTTCAGTAATTTTGATCAGTCGCTTCTTACCAGGTGAGTATTGTGATACATTGCTATACTTTTGTAATTGGTTGAAGTCATGGTCACCAGATATAATCATAAATGGCTGTGGTTCTTGAAACAGAGGATGTTCAGTTAGGTCATTAGTCTGACTATAAGTAGCCAGAGCACCAATCACATCATCTGCCTCTGCACCATGTACATTGATTACAGGGTAAGGCATGAATTCATCAATCTCATCTCGCACTGCATTGAGTGCTTCAAAGATAGAGTTCCAATCTAGTCCACTTGCATCTCTACCTTTCTTACGACCAGCTTTGTACTGCGGAAAGATTTCTCTGCGCCAGTAGTGCCTATTGTCACAGGCGATTACAAGTTCACCATACTCTTCACCAAACTTGGCTCTATAAGAGCGTAGGGTATTGAGAATCATATGTCGAATGAGAGGTACATTTACCTCAATGGATGAGTCTTTACGGTGATTGATCTCAGCCATAAAGTTACTGATTGCAGTTTGAGAATAGTCTACAACAATCATACTAATTCCTCCTCGAGTCTTGCCATGTGTTCAGCATAAGCATCTTCACCCTGCCATGTCACACCAATATCTGGATAGAATATACCCTTAGTTCTTTTTGGTGTACCATCTGGGTTGTATGCCATTGCGAGACATGATTGTTTAATCCTCATCGAACGGTGTTCACCGTAGAACATATCGTTCCATACACTACTACGAATATATTGTTCCATAGACCGGATGTACCCTTCAAGAGATGCAACTTTTGCAATGCCACCTTTGGCACCACTTCGCTCTTCTTGTTTGGCACCCTGCAACTTCTCTTTGTTGGACTTAATCCACTCTCGCACTTTTACGAGTGACAACGGATCATCATCCGGCTTTGCTAATACATCTGGGTGAATACTGGTATTCTTTGGAGGGTTTTTCTTTGCTCTTGCTTCTCTAGCTTTAGCAAGTCTAGCAGATGCCGCGGCTTTCTGCTCTTCAGTCATCGGCTTACGTTTCTTACGTATTTTTTTTGGTTCTTTACGAAACTCTTCGTATTTGATCTTTGGTTTTGCTTTTGCCATGATAGGACTCCTGTTTGTATATTGTAATATTATATATTAACAGGAATCCTACCAAATGTCAACCTCTTTTATTCAAAAGATTTGATGCTGTCAAGCCTCATGGCTCTCCAGTCTTTCTTGTCCGTATCGAAAACGGTCAAAGTTGATGCGTTTCTCTGCGTGGCAGATACTTGCTCTCCGTATACTTTGTTAAGCACGGCAGGGTCAAGTGTCGCATTCATCACTCGCTCACTTCCATCCACTTTCGTGAATGTGATCTTTTTGGTGCCAGATTGCAACTGGCTAATATAAGTTTCTTTTGTCATAATATCTCCTATCCGATACATACGCGACTACGTAAGTCGCTGGTTGAAAAGCGGTGATCCCGCTTATTAAAATACAGGGCGATGTCTCGCGCTTTGCAAATATCTTTCCCTGTAAAGTCCTTCTCTTTATACTCTTCCCCTAGAATTCGCACATCCAATGAGTACATGGATAATATGTCTTCTAGGTCTTTTTCACTACTATACGGAATTATTTCATCCACATAGCGAATAGCCTTCAATTGAGTATACCTCTCCACTATGGATTGGATTGGGCTATTCTTCTCTGGTCTGTCGTAGGTAGGATTTACCTGTAATCCACAGATCAGAAAATCACATTGTTCTTTTGCATCTCGCAACATTTGTACGTGCCCTGCATGAAGCAGGTCAAACGCCGAGCAAGTAAAGCCAACTTTCATATTCATAATCCTTATTATATATGGTTTAAAATCAAATGTCAAGTATTATTTTTGCAAAATGTCGGTGCTGTGAAGGACCATAGTGTAAACCATCTCTTGCTTTTTCGTGTGGTATAGGACCTCCATCAAAGAAATTTTCAGAATCTAAACAAGTAAACTTACTACCATAAGTACTGCAAATTTGTCTCATTGCCAGTAAATTTTTAGTTCTGTTTATCTCATAATCATTGAGTAACAATATGTCCCATTTGCTAGATTTAGTTGGCAATACATTGATGCTATTTCCATTAGGATCAATGATCTCTCTTCTGTTATTTGGAATCTGTAAGAAAACGTGCTTAGACTTCATAACTGGCAGCCACTCATCTAATACTCTGAATGCAGAATCTAGACTACCTGCACCAACTGCTAAATTGTAGTATGGTAAACCCATCTCTTCTGCTACTAGATGACACCAAATATTATGTACTGGTAATCCTATTCCGAATGTATGGCTACACCCTAAAAATATTATAGAATTTCTGTCTTCGCCATAAAACTCTTCTGATCTGAAACCCCATGAGTTTGTGGTATAGTTTATGGGGTCACCAGTCCAGTTACTATTAGAGCCGTCTGGTATATAAAAGGGTTGATTTAAATTACACAGGTGTTGTGTATTGGCACCGTAACAGTACTTATTGCTCATCTTTGCTATCAATTATCCATTCCATTTTCTTACGTAGTCCGCGATCAAGTCTTTTAAACTGTTCAACTTCATCTTCTGTAACGTTTGGTGAATCTTTGACTGGCTGTGGTTCTGGTTCTGGTGCTATACCAAAATCTACTTGTGGCTTCTCTAAGTCTTCCTCGCCTATAAACGTGATACTTTCACCTCTACGTTCCATAAAGTTCATGTTGGCGGCTATGACCAGCAGTATAGCAAGAGGGTCAAATACAAATACAAGCATAATGATAACAAATCGTACCGCTTTGTCAAGTACCTCTGTACTTGACTCACCATATATCAACTCTGCAATATATTTTAATGGACCAACTTCTGCTTCTAGTCCAATCCTATCTGCCTTGAGCGGAAGTAACGTTTCTTGAAACGATTCAATTTTAGACACCGCGGTGTCGATTGCCAAGCTGAGAGCCTTTCTTTCCTCTTCCTGAGACTTACGTACAGCGGTCGCGCCCGACCTACCCCGTATCCTGTCATACTCAATGAGAGTTTCAACGGTTGTGTTGAGTTGATCGGTCTGTCGTTGTGCAGTAGTGATCTTATTCTCTTCAACCGTGATCTTTCTTTCCAAATTGGTGATTTGTAGTGCATTGCCACCTCCTGTTAATACTGTTTGTTCTATATGTGCTTTGGAAAGATATCCAAAGATACCCATAGACGTAATGATTGATAAAATTATTACAGCGGCTGTAAAATAAGTCTTCATGATGAAACGGGCTTTTTGCCAGTTTCTATACAACCAAGATGCTGTAACCAATTTTGCTATTTCTAATACTATACCCATAACCATAATAGAAAATGCGGCTGTTGGGAATATAGCCATAAGACCTACAATTGAGAACCAACCTGCTACGGCTGATACTGCTAGTGCGGATGCAATTAGTAATAGTAAGAATGCCATTTATGGTTTCCACTTAATTGGTTTAAAATCTGAGAGGTGACTCCTTCGCAATCTGATATTCAACATATCGTTTAGACAATTGGGGTCTTCTCGCTGTTGCCATTGCAATAAAAATTCTTGCATTTTAGCATAAGACTTTTGCGTATATATCGCTAGAGTCTCTTTCTTTAGATCACCTTCGTACTCGGTAACATACTTAGAACTACCAAAATACTTCTCATAAAGTTTTTCAGACTTACAAGAGTACCCAATGTAGTATTTGCCATCTGGAAAATAGGTACAGTACACACGGTGTACTTTGGGTTCTTTTGCCTTACGTTTCTTTTTCTTCACAGCCATAATAGCACCATAATAATTAACGATACTATTATTTATATGATTAAAATGAGTGTATGTATATCCACCAGTCAATCAAAAATATTAGAAATGCTTGCATGGTAACTGCACCCAAAACTATACAGGTAGGCAATACAGCATTTGCTTTTGCGGGGTGTTTATTTACCCACTCTTCTAATTCGTTCTCATTCATAAGATATTAAATCATAAAATTGTAAACCAGAGCGAATTTTTTTATGAGAGGGCTGTATGATTTTCCTGATTTCAGTCAGTTCTTCTCTTAATAACATCTTATCACTTTTACCAAAACTTTTTATTTTGTTTCTGATCCACGTATCTTGTTCGTATGCTCTTTTTCTTGCATCTTCAGTTGGTGTATATGATGACACGAGGTCCATATATTTTAAATGTTCACTTGGTAAAGGATGCATATCTCTTGTGCCGTTCTTGCCAGAAGGATCTGGCCATCGACCATTATATAAAACATCCATTACACTTGGTTTAATTCTTTCTAACTCATTTCCATAAATATCTGCTATAGTTTTGGCTTTTTCAAATATATTATTAGGTCCAGAATCATACTGGTCGTATCTTTCTGTTATTGGTATCATACTGTACATTTCGTACTTACATCCTATATGATTCAACAACCATACCGTATTTGCTATCGTTGTATAGTCTCTTAAAGCATACCATTGTAAATCATCTGGGTTGGTTCTTCTATTACCAGCATTTTCCCAACCGATAGTTGACCATCTATCTTCTCTTGCGACATTTGTCCACATAATAAGAACTGTATCGTCTTTGGTAATATTGTGAGACTTATGACACTGGGTAAGTCTTATTGATATAGACTGGTTACCACCGCCTGTCATACCCCAATTCTGAACTTCATTGAATTGATCTGCAATAGAATCAACCCAAGTTTGCCAGTAATAGTTCGTAAAGCTACAGCCAAAAGCAAACAGTCTATTCATCTACAGACAGGTCCTCACCGTATCTACCACGCTCTCTGTTGCCGTCACCATTGAGTTCCGTAGAATCTTGTTGTATGTGCTTGAATGATTTCTTATCTTTTTCTTTATTAAAGATAGCATCATAATTTTTATCGAATGCTTCTTTATTGGTGGGTCTCTGTTTACTACCTTTACTCACACCAGCTTTCCTTTTTGTCGCCAAAATACTCTCTGGCATAACCGTTTGCTAAAAGTGCATCTCTGAGGGATACCCCATCAACAATTACATCACCAAGAACACGACCACCAAACTTGTCCCACTTCATGATCATTACCTTGATATCTTTTTCACCGTGAAATAACATCTGTTCAGTAAATTTAGATGCTTGCTCACCCAAATCTTTCTCATAGTCACACGAACCACGCCAAGACTTTTCTGGTGTGTCAACACCATAAACTCGGATAGACAATTCTTGTTTCAAAGGTGCTGGTAGAAATGATGCTTCAAATGCTACCGTGTCACCATCAATAACTCTTGTGATTGGGAAATCATAGATTTCTGCATCGGGTGTACCGTGAGCGGCACCTGTCCATAGTCCTACAATAAAAAAAGTTGCGTACATTAAAATCTTATTCATTGGTATTTCTCCTACCATTCTTGTTCTAGATCAATTGAGTTATCATCGAATTCATCGAATTCATCTTCTACAGGTAAACTATCTTCTTCTTCAATAGGTTCACCACAAAATGCACAGTACTGTGGTAAGTAATGTGTCTCAGACATATCATGTTTTATCTGGTATACTGCCTCACAAGACATACACTCTATTGTTTTAGGTTTTTGCATATAATTCTATACCTGCCTTTTTTAAAAATGAATCACCAGCTCCTTTCGATGCTTCATAGAATTGTCCATAATATACTTTAGATATGCCTGCCTGATAAATCAGTTTGGCACACTCAATACAAGGAAAATGCGTTATGAACAGAACCGCATCTTCTGAACTTTCAGTTGACTTTGCCAGTTTCATCAATGCATTTGCTTCTGCATGGAGTACTTCTGGCTTGGTCTTTCCGTTTACTTCACAGTCGTTGTCCCAACCAGAAGGAGTACCATTGTAGCCTATAGATAAAATGCGTGTATCTTTTACGATAACACACCCGACTTTTAGTTTTTTAGCAGTAGACAGTCTTGCTGTTTCTTCTGCTATGCAATGGAAATAATCAATGTATTTTCTATTCATATGTATACTACCAATTATGTATATTTCCTGCAATGATAAAGAAACAAGTAATGAAATTTACTAAGACTACAATGCTACGAATGATTGCAACACGGTCTGCGTCTTTACTGTCATCTGATGCTTTCTCACCAAGAGACATAGCCCATAATTTCCACAGATATTTTAGCTTGCTGTCTCCCATTTATGCCGCCCATACGTCAGACCAGTCACCATCCAAAGCACCCCGAGCATAGTCAGTAGCACGGTTCTCAAAGAAATTTGTATGAGTAGGTGCGTTGATCATTTCTTCTACCCACAACAATGGGTTCTTTTTGACTTTAAAGATACCTTTCATGCCAAGAGATATCAATCTACGATCTGCAATGTATCTGATATATTTTTTGACTTCTTCTGAAGTAAGCCCTTCCATAGGACCTAGAGCAAATGCAAGGTCAATAAACTTATCTTCAAGTTCTACCATTTTTTCTGCTATACTGTAAATCTTTTCTTTTGTTACATCATTCCAGATTTCCAAGTTCTCATTTACATATGATCTAAACAATTTAATCATTGATTCGGCATGCATGGTTTCGTCTACAATTGACCACGTGACAATCTGACCCATACCTTTCATCTTACCATGTCGCGGAAAGTTCAACAACATAATGAATGAGGAGAACAATTGCATACCCTCAGTAAATGCGCTAAATGCCGCAATATTGGTAGCGATACTTTGCTTATCACCATTTGTAGAAGATAACTCAACAAAATACTGGTGCTTGTCTGCCATAGCCTGATACTCCAGAAACTCATTATAAGTTGACTCTGGCATACCCAATGTCTCAATCAAATGACTGTACGCGGCTACGTGGAGTGCCTCACGTGCGGCAAAACCCATAAGCATCATTCTTACTTCTGGTTGTGGGAAATGAGGTAGATAGTTATCTACATAACCACCTGCTACATCAATATCTCCTTGCGTGAAGAATCTAAAGATATTAGTAAGAAATCCTTTCTCTGCGTCAGATAACTTATTTTTCCAATCTTTTACATCTTCAGACATAGGAACTTCAGTGTGAAGCCAGTGCGACTGTTCGTGCTTTAACCATGCGTCATATGCCCATGGATAATTAAATGGTTTGAAATATTCTCTCGGGTCTTGGAGTCCTAGTTTGGGTGACATATCTTTTCCTTATTCGTTAATTAGTTTGTCAAATTCTTGTGTCATTGAAAAATCCACTAGGTCATTATAACCACCAACATGATGGTCTCCTATATAAACTTGTGGTACTTGTCCTGTTGGTTGGTGCTGTACTTCAAAATCGACTTCCATTCCCTGTAAAAACATCTTTGCTTCACTACAATAATGACAATCATCCCTTGATTTAATTAAAACTTTACTCATTTCCTTTATCCTGTTTGTTAATTCGTTTAAAACCCCATGCTCTCTCTGCACACCACCAACAATTATTACACCTGCCTCTGTTCTGTTCTGTACAACTGTGGGTAATTGGCATAATATCTTCTGCTATGCCTAAGTCGAATCCTAGTTGTATAGTTTGGTCTTTTGTTAAATCGGCAAAAGGATGTGAAACATATTGCTTCTCATGTTCTGTTGGTGTAAACCTATCATTGGGCATAGGATAACCTTTTGGCATCATATCCCTTTGATCTGGTGGGTATGCATTCATTCCATTAAAGAGGTAATCTGCGTACCCCTTATCAAAAATTTCATGTGCGCCACTCGTTACGTAGTCTGAAGGATTTTCTGAGGTAATCTGCCCTACTATGCGGGTAGGCTCAAATTCATATCCTAACTTTTCACTTGCCCATTTTAATACGAGATTGGCATAATGTTCAGCGCCGTCTAATTTTGGTACGGTATAAGCAGTACATTCTTGTCCTCTTTCTAGACAAATCTTCTTAACCATGTACCATAAACAAGCACTGTCCCAACCACCAGAAACAACAATCGCAATTCTTTTTTCATGTGGTATTGATATGTATAATTTCATAAAAGTAGAGATCATCATCCTTCACAAGCCAAACAATCCTCATCGTTTGCAAGCGCGGACATATCAAGTTCTTTGATTACATCTCGCTCAATTCTCTTGGACACCTTATCGGCTTTACCTAGTTTCTCAGAGCGACAATAATATAATGTTTTCAATCCTTGTTTCCATGCCATAAAGTGTACCGCGTGGAGATATTTAATATTTACATCTGGTCTAAAAAACAAATTTAGAGACTGCGCTTGGTCAATGAATGTTTGGCGTGTGGCCGCGTGTTCAATAACCCATCTCTGATCAATTTCCATTGCAGTCTTGTACACATCTTTCTCGTAATCTGTAAGGTACTTCAAGTGTTGTACTGAACCATCATTTGAGATTATCGAAGACCAAGTTTCATCATAATCGATCTTTTCGCCAGCATCAATTTTATCTTTAATGAGGTTGTCCAGATGCTTATTTTTGTTGAGGTACGCGCCACTAAGTGTGTCCTGACGGTATGCGTTAGCCCTATAAGGCTCAATGCTCGGCGAAGTGTTTCCCATAATAATACTACTACTAGCATTAGGAGCGATAGCCATAACGTGGCTAAATCTTCTACCCGTGCCCTTTGCATCAATAGCCTCGCCTCTCTCTTTACCCAGTTGTAAGTTTGCTTCATCTAATTTGCTCCTAATAAGTTTGAACATTCTTAGGTTAGCACCCTTTGTCAATGCACTTTCCCAAGGTAGTCCTTTTTTCTGTAGGTAAGCATGAAATCCCAATGCACCAATTCCAATACTACGTTCTCTAGTTGCTGAGAACTTGGCACGGCTTACCTCATCTGGTGCGTTGTCAATGAAAAATTGTAATACGTTGTCCAACATCTCTGCCATATCTCTCAAGAACATGGGGTCTTTTGACCAAGCATCGTAATGTTCAAGATTGACTGAAGACAGACAGCATACCGCAGTTCTATCTTTATCAGTTGGTAGAATGATCTCTGAACATAGATTAGATTGATGAATCTTTAGACCTAGTTCTTTCTGAAATTCTGGTAATGCTCTGTTGCTAGTATCGATGTAATGGACATATGGCTCACCAGTTTCCATTCTCATTTCTAGTATTCTCTGCCACAATGCTTTTGCTGATACCGTTTCTCTTACTGCACCTGAATGTGGATCACATAGATTCCATCCGTCATCTGCTTCTGGATCTAACATACATCGTTCAATGATTTCCATAAAACGATCACTAACATTGATACCATGATGTAGATTTAGACATCGAACATTTTGGTCACCGGTTGGCTTACGCATTTCCAGAAACATGGTAATGTCCGGGTGCGAAATATCGAGGTATGCGGCATAACTTCCGCGTCTAGTTTTTCCCTGTCTGTATGCGAGACTACTTGCATCGTAGGTTTTGAGATGAGGCATGACGCCAACAGATTTGTCATCGGCAGCACGGATGCCAAACCCAATCCCCACACCGCCACCAAGCATACTAAGCCAGTTTGTTTCGGACAGATTTTCAACTAGCCCCTCCGCAGTGTCGTTAATGTAATTTAAAAAGCAAGATATTGGCATACCTTTTTTGGATCTGCCATACGATAAAATTGGTGTAGAATAAGACAACCAATGTTTGGAAGAATAATCGTATAATCTCTGTGCGTGTTCTTCATTTGAAGAAAACTGTTTACTTACAAAGGCGAATCTTTCTTGTGGACTCTGTTCATCCTCGCGCATATAACTTTCTTTAAGTCTTTGTATTCCTAGTTTATCAAACAGACCATCGCGTGATAAATCTATTTGTAGTCCTAAATATTCTTGTTTCGCCATCTCTCTGTTACCCTTAAACGATTAAACCACTGACTGCCTGTCTATAAGACTTTTGAATATCTTCATTCGTGGGGGCAACAAAAACAATACCACCTGTATAAAAAGACATCTCTTCTGGATTTTCTACTCCACTGACACAGACTCCACGTGCAAATCCCATACCTTCTGGAGTGTTGATTAGCATACGAGGGTCTGTAATTATTAATTTGGTGGTATTTTCATCTTTAAATTTTCCTATGAACTCACCTGCCGCGGTCACTACTGAAATTATATCATTCTTCTTCATTAATTTATGTCTCCAAGTTTTTCTAAAAATAGTTCTGTATGCACTTTGTGAAAGTTTATTCCAGGGTGCATCAAGTCTCTTGCTATGTTATATTTGGTACCTATATTATCTTTATATGCTTTCGTACCCATATCGTGTCGGGTCTTACAATCTATTACGATCAACTCAACTCCATGCATATCGCACCAAGTATGTATTGCTAATAAATTCTTTGCGCGAGATAGTATTCTCTCGCTCGGGTCTAATGGTAGATTAGTTTTCCATTCTGCATTTGACCATGAGCCAACATTCTCTAAATAAATCTCTCTGACTATAGGAGAGTTTTCTAACATTAATACCGTCTTAGATTTTAGAGTAGTTAACCAAGTATACAGTATTCTGAAGGAAGAGTCAAGCGAATGCATTGGTAATGATAAATTAAATACGGTTCTACCAGTGCGTTTTTCTATCATGTCAGGCCATGTCATTTCTCTAGGTAATCCAGTGCCAAATGAAAGTGAATCTCCTACAGCAATAATAGCATCTTCTTCTGGTACGAACTCTTTATTTCTAAAGCCATAACTATTGAAATCGTATGTAATTTCATAATCTAACCATCCAGAACTTTCAATCTCTTCTTGGCGTTGTTGATTCTTTTCCCAGTTTTCTTGACTGTCTGTTGAGTACCAAAATTTTCTGTTGTCCAATTTAGTGTCTGGGTTCATACTCTCTCGCATGGACTCAAGAGGAAAACCAAACTTAAATTCTTCCATCATGGTACTAATAAGTTCAGGAGAATCCTCTGATTTATCCCAGTACCCCTTACGCAAAATATTACTGGTTTCATAAAATGAGTTTGCAAATGGTGTTTCAATCATTCAATAATGCCTCTAATGAAGGTGTGTTACGTGGTTTATAAACTTTTTTCCAGTACTTGGTATTTTTTCTTTTACCATCTTTTTCGTAAATCTTCATACCTTCTGGGAATTTGTTTCTAATGAATTCAAGTGCGCCATAATGTTCGTCAGTCTGAAAATAATCATCCAACTTCTCTTCATGCATATCAGTCCAGATTACTCTAGAGTCTTGCATACTTGATCTAAGAGAACCATTGTCATACATCCACTCTGTAGATTGTCTGGTATTGATACCCTTAGATAAACATTCATAAATGAACAACACATCCTCTGCTACACGAATAGAAGTTATATCCATTTCATCAAGTACTGGTGATAACATTCTACCGTCAACAAATACCATAGAGAATATACCTTTGGTATCTACCCATTCAGCATTTGCTGGTGGTGCTTCACTATTTGATGCACCCGCAATACCAATATCGTCTTCATCTAACCAAGATGATAGTTGCTCAAAGCACCGCAAAATCTCAGATGAAGTTGCAGGCTGTCTGCTTGTCTCCATGTTTGATTTGCCTGTCCAGTACTTTGAGTTTCTTCTCTTTAGGGTTATATCATCGTCCACCACTGCGTATTTTACGGCACCAGCGTGTTTATGAATAAAGTGTCTAGTCTGTGCTAGTTGTGTCCAACTACCTACAATACTCTGTGGTATCTCAAGGTACTCACAGTCATAGTTGTACAGGTGTCGTTCATCTGGTTGGACTACCATTATGACTTTCTCTTGAAGTTCACGAGGCAGACTTTCAAAAAATATTTGATTGTCTGCTCTTCTGACTGTAGGTATATAGATGCTATGAATCAAGATTATCGACCGCTTCTGTCACATTAGGAAACTGTGCTTCAATAACTTTCCAAGCTAGTTCAGCAACTTCCATATGCTCTGCTTGAGTGCCATTTGTTTTACGTAACTGACAATAATGAATCCAGCTTCTGAGTGTACCAGACATATACAATGTAGTCATCGTGTTACCTTCTGGTAAAATGGCACGTGCTTGTTCTTTTGCGATGCCATTGTCTAATGCCCACTTGTATAGTTTTTTAATTTTTTCTGTTAGTTTGACCTGTTGCATATTCCACTCTTCAGCAAGTTCGATTTGCTTAACATCTTTACGGTCAATCGCTATACTGTTCTGGCGATTCTTTTTGTCTTGTAGTCGCGCTTCACGGGTTACGAAATCGTTAGATACCGCATACCGCTGACTGAACTCTTGAAAACTAAAACTACGATGGCGAATAATCTGTCTGGATATGTCTCTGGTAGTAACTATTTCCATAGTCATAGATACCATTTCAAACGGAGACCAGTGATTCTCCTTGATCAAGTAGGAAAGTAATTTTGGTGCAGTTTTTTCGTTGTTCTGATTCCCTGGGTTGCTAACACGGGCGGCATAAGCTACTAGTTCTTCTGCCGTTCTTGTTCCCGTGATAGCACTTGGGGATGTCAAACCTATCAATTTTACTGATTGTTGCATAATATAGTCCGTGGTTAAGGGATTAGGTTTTTATTTTTTCTTTGCTGGTGCTTTTTTAGTACCTGCTTTCTTAGGTCTACCACGTCTTGGTTTACCTTTGACAGCATCAACTACATCGCCAGCTTGGTCAGCGACATCTTTTGCGGCTTCTGCTACATCTGAAATCTCTTCTTTGACTCGCTTAACTCTGCGTTTAGTCTCAGTTTTGATTTCGTCAACGGTATCAGTTACCTTATTTTTAGCATCCGCCACTGCGTCTTTCGCATCTTGGGAGGATACCACACCGTCTTTGTTGTAGTCTAATACACCAAAAAAGGCTTTGATCTTTTGCCAAATCGTCATGTTCAATTTCTCCTAACATTTTTTCCATGAAGATAATTTCATCTGAGCCTGAAGACCAGCAAAAGTATTATTACGTATTATATCAGAAATACGTTGCCGTGTCAACCCACTCAGTACCATTTCATTAATATCTTTACCAGAAACTTCGTCTGGCCAGATACAAATGGAATACTGCAAATCTATATATTTCTTCATTAACTTACAGATTTCAGTATTCTTAGGTTGATTATCAAATACGATATTCAACCGTTCTTTGGGCAAATTGAGACTCTCTATCTTTGAGAAACTAGTTCCCGATACAGAGATCGCATTGTCCAAAAATAAGCTATCAAGTTGTCCTTCAACCACTGTGATTTGCTCATTCACATCGATCTTATCAAGACCGAATACTGTTGGCGCATCTTCATGCACCTTAATAATAATGTAACGTAGAGATTCTCCACGCATTGCTCTAAGTGCTACCGACAGAAGTTTTCCATTACCGTCAAAGAAAGGAATGGCTAGCCGGGGTTCTTCTGTTTTAATAGACTCTTTATACTTATGATTCAATTGAACCACGTCTTGGATATTATCGACATAGTACAATCTATCATACGCGCTTTTTGGTATAGCCCTTGCCTCACAATATTTTACCGCTTCATGATCATACGGTAAAGTATCAAGTCTATCCATTAAACTATCTATAAGACTTTTAGGCTTGGGTGGTATGGGTGCAAACTGTTCACGAAACTTAGGCTTAAAGTCTGGCAGTTCTGGTTCTTTATGTGAAGTGAATTTTGATTGTCCGTTTTGATATCTCTCAAGGACATATTCTTTGTAAGATAGCTGATCTAGTTGCTTCAGCATATTACCAAAATTTGTACCATAATCACAGTTGTGGCACTTATAGAACATACCACCTTCTTTGCGGTAAAAGTAACCACGCATCTTACTCTTTTTCTTTTGGGAGTCGCCACAGATAGGACATCTCACGTTGAAGAGATAATCGTCTTTTCGTTTAAATCTTTCGAATCTATGGGATATTAAGTTGAGGTATTTAACGTCAATATATAAACTCATGATATAACCCTGCCATTTAGATCACAGTATAACTGGATCTATGTAGAATGTCAAGAGAAAAATGATAAAATTTCTAGGAAAGTTCCTATAATAAAGCCACCCGCCATTGCGGCTCCAACACTGATCCATTGTCTACGTTCTACAGACTTCAATCTACTTTCCAACTCGCTCTGTACCTTCTGATTTGCTTCCATACCAGTTCTGAGCATACCCTTAATTTCGCTCATGGCATCTACCAGCCTCTTGTAGTCATCTCGGAGTTCTTCCTTGATTTCTCTACTTTGGGTAGTAATTCTAGAATGCAACTCTTTTTCCATTGCATCTTGTTCTTCTCTACGTTTTTCTACCAATTGAAAAAGTTCTCCAGTATCTATCGCAGTAGCCGCTATTCTTTCTTCATGCACCGCCAGTAATTGGTTAATTGAATTAGAAACTTCACCCATTTTATCAATGGCGTCATCTAATCTTCCAAACAACCCCGAAAGGCTATCAACATTTTGCTCCAATAGAGCGACTTTCGTATTAAGTTCAGACTCAACTGGCATTTTTCTTCTTCTTCTTTCTTCGGTTCATGGGCATCAGTACTGGATCTCTGCCCGGTTCACCCTTAGGACCTATTCCAATGCCATCAATACCACCTGCTCCCACTGACATTGCGGCTTCGTCTGTGAGAAATGACTTAAATGACATAAGGTTATGATCTTCTAGTAAAGTGGCTTCTTTAATAACATTTTCATCTTGCATATACAATTCTAGTAGATCGAGGTTATCTTCTGCTTCTTCGCCATGTTCTCTCAGTATAGCAACTGCGGCGGCAAATGTCAAGAATCTTCTTGCATTCATATCAGAAGATTTTAACAATGAAGACTTAACTTTAAGAACAAAACGAGTCAGCATTGTCCAAGAGTTGCGTTCTTCTTCTGTCTTAGGATTTCTTAATTTTTTACCATTAGCATCAATGACACCCAATTTATACGCATCAAAGTCCTCAATCTTAGTTGCGAACAATCTAAGAATTCGGTAGACAATTAGTGCATCAATTGTACGTGACATTAAATATTCCTAAGTAAATTTATGATCTCAAAATTTAGTGGTATATCTGTTTCTTCTATCTTAACACCACCAGTCACAATTTGTTCCATTGGCATTCTATTTAAAAATACCAAAAATGTTTTCAATATGGACCAATGCTCTTTATCTATTTTAAAAAACAACATTGATGTAGCAGATTTATCAAATACATTGTATAAGACTATCAAATGATTGATAATCAATCTGTCTTTGAGTACACCGCTACTTTCATATCTATTAAATAATCTTTTTAGGTACTTAAATCTCTTAGTATCTTCTTCAAAATCATCTATACCAGAACATTCTGGATTGTTATAATTTTTAAGTGCATAAACCAAGAAAGTATCTTCATTCAATTCTATCATTAAGTAAATTCTTTATATTATGATACGGTAGCCGTACCTCCAATGCAATACCACTTGTCGTTCAAGTAAATAATCTGGGCAGTGTCACCGGCGTTAGCGAAAGCAATCGAACTGTGTCCTAGCTGTGAGTCTTGAAGCGTCACAGTATTAGAACCAGTGTTCGATGTCATGATGATGTTCTTTATCTGGCCAGCTACACCAGCAACAATAGTACAATTTCCTGATGTTGAAGGATTTGTAATTAGTGTCGTATTAGTTGCAACTGAGATGGCACCCGGTGCGGCAATAGTATCTGGTGTGCCAGCAATGCTAACTTTACCAGAAAAAGACACCGGGGTAGGTACCGTAGCAAATACGTTGGCAATAGTAATATTTTTACTATCACTACCAGCTACGAGGTACAATTTGTCAGTAGCGGCAACAGATGTTGCCGCCGTGAGTTCACTTACTTTCGAATCAGCCATTTAAATACTCCTATTGTTCAAAGTATTTATATTAGCTTTCAGTCAGTGTGGCAGCGGTAGATGTTACATCATCTGCGCCTGTTGCACTGATAACACAACGGTACTTATTAGTTGAAAGACCTGTGTTGTCTGAAATATTCAAAGTAGCTGTTGTTGCTGTGGTGTATACACCGGCATTTGAAATGTTACTAAATGATCCTGTACCACCTGTCTGCAACTGCCACTGGAATGTCTGTGTGCCACCAGAACCAGAAATTGTAGAAACTACAGCAAACGACTCTGCTTCTCCACTAGCTTTAGTGCTATCAGAAGGCTGAGTAGTGATAGAGATCAAGAAGTCTTCAAACTCTGTATCTTCAGCATCGCCAGTAATACCATTCTTAGATAATGCTACTAATGTTTCTGAGATTTTACGAGATCCGTTAGTTCTTACGTGAACCCATCCAGCATGACCAGCACCAATATCTGGGTTGGCTGCCATTTCGTTCTCATCTACACCAAATGTAGTTTCAGATGTGTAACCACCAACTGAATTAGAACCAATAGATTTAGGCTTTTCGCTCAATGTGTAAGCGGCGCCTGCAGATTGTGCTACAATAGCAGTACCAGCGGCATTAGCATTTACTACCGTAGCGGCAGTATCAGATGCAATTGCAGTAATTCTGAAATCGATTGAGTTTGCGGTGAGAGTGTCACCAATTGCGCTTTCAGTAGTGAAAGCTGTGCTAGTTCCAGTAACAGCACCTGCAGTAGTAAGTGCTATGGTACCTGAACTAGTCTTATCGTCTGTTTTTCCCCATGCGGACATGATTGTGTTCTCCTAGTTTTTGTTTATACGTGTTTTTTAAAGTGATCGATGCTTGTATGACCGTGAGACTGCATTTTTTCTTTGTCTGCTGGCTTACCTGTCATATATTTATTCAAGAATTTAGCGGCGTGTCCCTTGCTAATTGTATGGGATTTTCCGTCTTGAAAAGTTACTTTCTTTCCAATAGACATTGCCTTTCTCAACTGAGGGACGATATGCTCTACGCTCTTGTCCGTCTTCGAATTATGCTTTACGTCTGGCTTATCTTGCTTAGTAGGTGCTAAACCTCTGCTGTCCCGCGCGGCATCTCTTCGTGCATCTTCTGCGGCACCTTCTTCAATGGCAAGTTCTTCTTGCTCGGCAGTATACTCATTGAATGAGTCTAGATAACCAACTTCAAAGTCTTCATTCTTTGCGTTGTGCGCTCCATCTACTGCATTAAAGAATTTCTTTTTGTCTTCGTCAGACATATCTGATAATTTCTTACCAGTCTTTTTCAGCATCGCTTGAAATTTATCTTTGTACTCCATCTCTAAAAGAGATGTAATTTCTTCTGTTGTCCACTCTTCAGCGTATACAAAACCTTTTCTAACTGCCATCTCGCCGCGGCTTGCAGTTACTTTGCGTACCTTCTGAGTTTTTGGATTAGCAATTAGAGTATCTTTCTTTGCTTTTGGCTTTGGTGTTTTAGATCCAGGAATACCATAACCAACCGGCTTATTCATTTGATTTTTCTTAGTCATAGGACGACCAGATGCTCTTTGAACTTCTCCACCTTCAGCAACAACTTCTTCTTTCTTGATGCCAGGATCAGTTTCTTTTTCAGCAGTGGCTGATTTTTTAGATGCGGCTGCGGCTTTCTTCTGTGCTTTTAGCCTTGCATCTTCTTCCGCGGCAGTAGCCATGTCTTTAAATGCACCTTCACCTAAATTATGTTTTTTCCATACGTCTAACGGGGATGGTCCGGTCTCTTCTTTTTTCATTGGGTATCCTTGTGGGGCAGTTGATTTACCATATACTGGTTCCATTTTACCAGTTGCAGGATTTTTCTTTTGCCCAGTTTGTACTTTGGTTGTTTTTGATTTGGTTCGATTAAAAGAGTTAGATTCTGGATCTCGGTCCATCATGCCTTCTTTTTGCATGGACTTGGTACTACTTGAGTATGTATTCAACTCATAAGGATGAGTACCACCTTTATTATAGACTTGCACATGAATCATGTGCTTCTTACCAGATTCTTTATGTTTAGCAGGAATATTGACTCTAGTTGTTTTGCCATTTCCTGGCTTCTTGGAGTCTAATCCAATATGCTGTGCTTTATCATCAGGACTAGAGTGAATATTATCTCTTTTTGCATGATGTGAAAATGCATGATTGACTGCATCAGTATAGGACTTGTGACCAGTTTTATATTCGCTACCTTCAGTCAAATCGTCTTCGCTTACGAAATCTGCATCTTCAATACCAGATAGAATTGCTTCCATATCTTCGTCTGTCAATGTTTCTTCATCATCTGGATCAAATGCTTCGTTGCGCTTATTCTTTTGGAATTCGTTGAACGCTTTACGTCTATCATCGTTCGCTTTCTTTTCAGCTGGCGTCATCTGAGATACTGGCTTCTTCACTGCTGGTGTATCATATGCTTCATCGAAATCTTTTCTAACATACTCTTTACCACCGGCGCCAATGTCTGATACTCTTGTTTTGATTTTCTTAGGATCGACCTTAACTTTAATCATCTTTTTAGGTTTTTGTGGCGCGCCATATTCATCTAGCTGTTCTGCTTCTTCTTTTACTTCAGGCTTGTCATGCGAATAGCCCATCTTCTTCATGCGTAGATGATCTTCTTCCTTATCAGCTTTGTAACCTTTACCAGTTTTAGGATCGTACATCATATGAGGTTCGAATTCTTCTTTAACTGCTTTTGGTTTACCACAAGACTCACAGATTGCATCATCACAATCACAATCACATGAACAAGTTTCTTTTTCTTCTTGTTGATACTTGTTCTTTTGGGTGTTTTGTTTTGCTCTATTAAATACTGCATCGTCCCCTAAGACAATAAACATAAAGCTATTTAACAATGACTTAACGGCATCTCTTTCATTGGGTGCCATAGCTTTACCATCATTTAACTTTGCAAGACCCCTTTTTAGAATAGGAAGTTTAGCAGGTGACATTAAGCCCTGACGAACCAGCATATCTAGACGCCTAGATTGATCGGCTTCTAGAAGTGGTTCTCCCTGCATAACATCTCTAATTTGTCTTTCAATTGACATTGGGTTATCTCCTAAAGATTATTTGTAATCATATTTATAAAACTACGATACCCAGGAAAGTTTTTTATGCTTGTATTCTTCAATTACTTTCTTCCTTTCTTCTACTGGTGGGTGCATTGTTGTACCCAACTCACTAAATGACTTTAATAAATCTTGTTTTTTGTACCCTACCGACGTCCAGTTGGCTTGATTGAAGATTGGAATACCTCTTTCCCAGTATCTTTTATGTCCATACAACTCTTGTTGGCACCCTAACCACGCAGTTATAACATCCCAATATTCATTTTTCCAAAGTACCTGATGCATATGGTACATAGGATTATTTGGATCAGGCTTCATTTTAATCATTCTATTCTTGTTGAAATCATCAACATTTGGATCATCTAGAATTGCTTGAAACTCTGCATCAATATTGTCGATCTCTATTGGTTGTGCCCTTCTATAATTGTATTTATCAAGGTTTGTGGACAGTATATTACTGCGAATTATAGAGTGTGGTCCTGCCATAGGTATACTTAAATCGAACATAGACATTGCTTCTCTTTGCCAATTCTTATCTATCCAATCAAATGTCCAATCTAAAGTTTCTCTTGTCTCATCTGGCAATCCCCATATAAAACTCATCTCACCTCTATAAAACCCATTTTCTTTTTTAAAGTATTCTTTTGCTTCTAATATACCCTCAAGAATCTTTTTAGGGTCCCCACCTTTACCCATTGCTTTTGCAGAATCTCTGTTAGTAGATTCAATTCCATATAAATGGCTATTGAATCGCATTCTAGCCAGTTGTTCTAGATCGCCTTTGCGCTGTGTCATCAGGTCAGCACGTATGTAACCAGTAAAATTTACTTCAAATGGTAATTGCTGTACTACATCTGCATACTTTGTTATCTTATCCGTGTAATCATTGAAGGTATCATCCGTGACAATATAATCTGTTGTACCCCATTTATCATAGTTGCGCTTTATATCTCGCTCAAAGTCTTCTGCTGATCTGGTATGGTCATCCTTCACACCAAGAATTGGAAAGTTACAGTATGCACACTGAAAACGACAACCACGTGAAGTCTCAAATGATAATGTTTCTTCTGGTCTTACAAAATCTCTTTTTTGATATTCTATGCCTATGTTTTGCCATGGAAATGCATTATACTTTTTCGTTTCCATACAATCTATGACTTTAATTTTTGGTGCGCCAGGATATATTTCTTTTTCTTCGTATTCTGGATTACCTTCAAGTACTGCACCGACACCCAGTTCACCATATCCAACAATACAATAGTCTATATTTGGTATACCAGCAATTGACCATAATCCTTGGCTACCAGCTATTGTTATTACGTCATAGTTTTTCTTGACGTATTCAAAAAGTTGTACTATATTGGGAGTGGATAAGTAGAAGATTCCACCAACACCTACCATTTTGGTATTGGAGTCTACTCTGCTTTTGACTATTTCGACTAGTTCTTCATATGTCCAAGAGTGTAGATAGTCAACTACTTCTACATCAAGATCATATGTTTCTCTGAGGTATGTGGCAACTCGGTACGTACCAGAAGTTCGCATTGCCATTTCGTATGATGGCTCGGTACCCATCTCACTTACTTCATACGAGTAAGCGGAAATACCCGTAAACAATAAAACGTCTACTGCCATAATGTAACTCTAGTAAATTTTTGTAAGATTATATCCAACAGGTTCTGTTGTTTTTATCTCATGTTTCCTTTTGTCAATATCAATAAAGATAATATGTTTAGGAGAGAGTTTTTTAATATTTTTTACTCGCCAAGTTTTAGGTGCGCCTTCTGTCACTCTACTGCCGTCTGGTAGGATTGTTGTCTTGCCTTGAAAGAAAACGGTTAACTCAAATTCTTCATACCAGAACTTGAGCCACCATTCTTTAAGACTCGACTTTCGCACCACCACGCCACTGTCTGCAACTCCAGTATCCTGCTTTAGTTCTGTCTTTTTTGTTTGCACAGTCATGTCTGGCTCTAAAACTTGCTCTTGCTTTTGGGTCATCTCGTTTAATTTCCATGTTTGGATCACCAAATGAAACTTTAACTACATTGCCTTTTGCATTTTTGACATATACGTAAAATTTCTTTGAACCACCACGTTGAACTTTATTTAGCGAAACTTTCTTTTTCTCGCCTTCTTCCATGATTAGAATATCTTCTGATATCAAATCTTCATTCATTGCGGCACAATCATCACAACAAACTTCTTCGCTTACTGATTTCCAACCACCGCCAGCTTTCTTGTATTGCTTGGCAGCCCAACCATTTGCATATGCAGATGGATATACATCAAACTTTGATTTTGCTTGTGACTTGTATTTAGACCACAATGCAGGCTTTGTTGGAACATTCTTTTCTAAAAAGAGTTCATAATCTTCACGAATCTTTTCTAATTCATCTGGGTAATCTTTATCACCCTTCTTTGCGGGTGCTTCACCACGAGCCTTTTTTGCTCTGATATTAGCCCACAATCCTTTTTTATTTCCTTCTGAAATAAACTCATCAAAAGTTTTCAAAACAAACTCCTCTTTTTTATCTGTAGAAACCATAACGGGCTTTCCACCTTTACCCGATCTATCTGCTACTGGATCTTTTGCTCTTTTTCTTCTAGCGGCAGATGCTCTATCATCTTTATCCATGCTATGTGCTTTTGATCGAGGCATACATTTTGGTTTGCCTTCCCCTGGCTCTCTAGCACAATCACCCTTAATTTTGCCATCGGTACCTACACGTACCCAATCGCCTTGCTTACCTTTACCAAACCATTTTCTAAGGTCTTCTGCTAATTCTTCATAAGTCTTCATTTCTTTTTAGCCTTAGCTTTAGGTGCTGGTTTAGATTTTTTTGGTGCTTTGACTTTAAACTTCTTAGCTTTATACTTACTACCAGAACCACCTTTTGTAATTTTAAACTTCTTAGCGGCTTGTGGTTTACCACCGCCACCTTTCTTAATTCTTTGTAGTTCGTTCTTACGTACTAGTGGCATCATACGAACGGCTAATCTCGCTACTAGAGGTGCCATTCTTTTTGCCATGCCTTCGATACGTGCTTTCTCTTGTGGTGGCATCTTACTTACATCACGACCTCTAGCAAATCTCTGCTTGATTACGTTTCTTGCACCACGTTGCGCTCTCTTTTTAATTCTAGCTGGATCAGCGGCTCTTCTAGATGCTCTCATTCTAGCAACTTTAAGTTTCTGTCTATTTCTTCTAGCCGCAAATCTGCGCTTCATTCTACCTTGAACAGATAATACTTCATCAAGTACTTGTTCTTCTAATTCATCTTCCAATTCTAAATCAAAATCTGGTATTTCTTCAATGTCTTTAAAATCTTGCAACTCTTCTTCGTCATACATTCCAAGAGCAACCATATCATCGAATGTCATTTTATTAATTTCATCTTCCATCTGAAGTATTTCTACTTCTGAAAATTCAAATTCATTTGGTGCATCTGAAACTGCATCGTCTGAGTTGTTTTGTTTGTACTCTATGTCGCCCTGACCAGGAGTCATATCTTTGTAGTGTTGAGTACCTTCTGGAGTTCCCCAATGGTGAATATCTGAGTCATATTCTTCTTTAACCATATTAGCAAGAGTTCTTGCATCTATCTTATCAGATACTTGACCAGCAACGTTGAGGGCATACCACTCAATACCATGTCTGGTCCTGCCACCACCTTCTCTTTTCTTTCTATCGTATACTTGCTTTAGTATTTTCTTGGCGACATTGTACTTATTTCTATGTACTGTTTTAGCAAGAGGATCAAGCATCCATCTTGGTGCTTCATCAAGTTCTTCTTCTTTGACACAATTCGGGACAATTCTTTTCCCCTTCTTTTTCATGCCCTGCTGTTTCCAACCTACCCAACAGGCTTCATCAACTTCATCTTCTGCTAATTTATTTTCTGGCTCTTTAGGAGCTAACTGTGCAAGTTTTGCCCTACGTTTTTCTGCTTTACGTTGCATTGAAGACTTGCCAATACGATTACGCATTGTTGTTCTGTTTCTACCTATGTCTTCTTCTTTTATTCCACGTAATTTTTTCTGGCTTTTTACCCATGTTCTCGCTCTATGGTTTGCAACGGGCTCTCTTGTCCATGCACCAATTCTTCTGTAGACTGACATGGTGGCACCCTGATAGTTTGCACCATCTGAGTTATCAACAATAAACATATATCTACCAAACAAGTTTTGAAATCTACCAATATTATTTTGTACATCTTTCCACAAATCTGCTACTACTTTATCTGGAAGAGTTCTGGGTCTTGATTTGTTTCTTGCTTGTGCTGTTTCTAAGTCAGTGTTGACGAATATCATCGCAACATCATAACCAATTGATCTGAGTTTATTTGCTTGATTGCTTATTTTTTGATAATCTTTACCAGTACCATCAATTACTAAACCAAGCCTACCATCTATCCATTGTTCTTGTCTTTTATTTGTAAGAAGTTTGGCTCTGTCTCTGATAGACTGACCTTTGCTAGAAAATATATTGTCTGGTGATGGTTCCATGCCCACTTTAGCTAAGGCTCTTTCGAAAGCATCATCAGAATTTATCAGTTTCAAGCCAAAAGATTGTAGTCCAGTTTGACCCACAATAAATGACTTACCACTGCCTGGTCCTCCAGCAAGGAAAACTGCCTTGAAAATTCCAGGGTCATTTATACCCTCTTCAAGTGGGACAGGGTCAATAAAATCTAAGAATGTTTTATCCATAAGGTTATTTATAATTAAACTAAAGCTAATACCTTGCTGAGTGCCGAAACAATAGTCTCTGCGTGAATTTTCAATTTTTCATCTTTGATACTACTACGAATAGCCTCAACGTCAGAAAAATCAGCAATTAACTCATCATACTCACTACGAGTAATATCACCTTCGTTTAGATAACTCTGTAGTTGTAAAAGTTTATCTTCGTACTCTTTTAATAATTCTTCTTCTTGCATTATGTTATTCCTTCATTATTTTTTGATGCGTGATCCCGTTAAAGCAATAGCATCATCTGTTGCCTTAACAATATTTTCCCATTTTAGTTTACAATAAACTTCTGAAGGATTTTCTCTATTGTAAAACTCTTCAACTAGTCCATGTAACTCCTTGTAAAGATCAGTACTAGTATCGTTCATCGTACCCGCACTATATATCTTCAGCCACAGAGAGTTTTTATAAGTGTCTTGTGACAATGGACATCTACCCTCACTGGTAATAGCATCAACATTAAGTTCTACTAGTTTACCATATTCTACGTTATCAAATTTATCAGCAAAAAGATTGCCAATATTGGCACAACCAGCAAGCGATAATACAATTCCTACAATAATAATTCCTTTTTTCATGTTTCCTCCAAACGTTTCATTAACCTTTCAGCCCTGTTTGTTACTTGATCGTACCATCTAGAATCTCTACCTTCAACTGCGGCAGTTTTCCAATCGCCTTCAAGTACAGCGGCATTCATTTTCTTAAACTTACTGAGCCTTGGTCTGCCCATATTGAACATCATATTGACCAAGATTTGCTGTACGGTGTCAGGTAGTTCTCCAAAGTTCCCTTCTCCGTATAGAGTGTTACACTCGGAGATGGCAGTATCAAGGTCTCGTTCAAAACACGCCCGGACTCTTTCTTCGTCAACTGGAGTTCCAACTGCCCTTCCGAATTCCTCGTCACTTTCGAGGACAAGGTGACCGACTCCAAAGGTTGGATAGCCGAGGTGGTCGTTATAGATGACATATTCTACTCCTTCGTCAATTTTTAGTTGTTCAAAAACTGCTTCTCTATTCATTAAAATGTTCCTATCTGTTCTTTTAAGAACCTTGAGAAAGAGGGGCGACTTTGACCCTCTTTAAGTTGCATACCTTTACGTACCGCGTTAAATAACTTTTTAGCACTAGCATCTGTTGCTCTAGGATTAAGACCTTTCTTAAATGATGCAAAGTCATTGTTGCTAACAAAAGTTCTCATTTTAGTGCCACTAATTCCAGTAACGCCTTCTGCGTCTGGATCTCTTTCACCGGCTGATACTATTGAAATTTCTTTGAATGTGTAATCCTTACCATTATATTTATCTGCTATTTTTTGAAACTCTGCAACTCTATCAGACCCAGCAATCATTACTACATGAGTAAATCCTTGCGTACTCATCTTTTTAAGGTGTGCAATGAAGTGTGGTTCTGCTCTAGAAGATGCCAGAAATTTAGTACCTGGATGGATACTTTTCAGATAAGTTATTTTATCTTGTGCGGTAAGAGGATTTTTATGTTTGTCTTGAGAATGACTCACAATCACACGATGATCTGCCCTTCTCTTCTGGGCTTCACTTCTTACTTTGTCAACTAATTTGCTATGACCAGCAGTTGGAGGGTTTAGTCGACCAAAAGCAAATACTATTCGCTTTTCTCTTTCTTCGTGGATTGTTCGGAGTTTCATGGTTTATTCTCTGCTAATAATTAGTACGTTTGATACTATTTATAACAGAAAAATAAACTATCTGTCCCATGCTTTGATTGCTGTGAAGTTGTTGTAACTAAATTCCATTCTGTCAACTAGTTTTACTGCTCTACCAGATGTTCTGTCAATAGCAACATACCCTTCTGGGTTTACTACTTTGAATCCAGTTGGAGTTCTGACAAATGTATTAGCCAATTGTTTTATTTTATTTAGTTTGGAAACTATCATCATCTTCGCAGATATTAATAAGTTCTGGAAGATGATGACGTTTACAAGTAAGTCTGTCAACTTACGTAGATCACGGAGGGTCGCTGTTTTTCTGTCCTCAATCGTTTTCTTCGTTTTATCAGTTTTAACTTTTTCCTGTTCTTTGTCGAATTTTTCTTCGACCCAAGTTAAATAACCTTTTGCGTGTTCACTAGGATTAGTAATTTCTTGTCCAACTCTTACTTTAGAATTTGTATATGTTTTTATACCAGCACCAACAAATTTACCTTCAAATGATGCTTGTATTCTTAAAAACTTTGTTAATTCAGCAGATGATATTTTGTTGAATGCTTTTCCAACTTCAGACAATTTAGCTGTTACTTGATCTGTTTCTGCTTTAGTAAATGTGGCTGTTCCACTGCTATCTTTATATGTTGCGTCATCCATCCAAACAGAAGAAGGTTTCCTAAGACTTCTGGTATCTGCTCCGAAAGATGCTTTCATGTTTTCTAGTGACGTTCCCTTATAGGTAGTATGCCAGACCACCCCGATCTTGGCAGATTTCATTTTTCTCTCTAAGAATGAACCTTTGGGGATTGCGTAAACGATTGTGTTAGGTTGAAATGTTGTGTACGTCTGACCATCTATCCTATCTGTTTCTAGGTCAGAAGAAGTAAACATCAAGTCACCTTGAAGGACGTTTGTAATACCTAATTTGCTAAACTCTGTTAAAGCAGTCTTGAATTTAGGTTTTAGTGGAGCGGGTAACCTTGCATCAGAATCTATTTCTCTTGCAGTCTTATATAAAAGTGGTGTTTTGTTAAACACTGATTTTTTTGCTACAAAGAATTTTCCATCAGAAGGATCTACACCCGCAAAAATAGCTGGAGCTCCATCCCACTTTACTGTCATATTAATAGACGTACGGGAGTTTCCAGCCATCATATCTCGTAAAGACCGCAAAAAATTGACAGAGCCTCTGGCTCCACCAATTCCAAAATTTAATATTTCATCTTCAAGATGTTCCAAGTGTAAGTTCTTACCTTGGGCATCTTCAGTTAGAAATGTTGAGAATCGTTTCATTCTTCTTTAACTTTTACTCGCGGTTTGCGTTTTGGTTTTTCTTTAATTTCTTCTTCCTCAACTGTATATGGTTCTGAGGTAGTAAAAATCTCTTTTTGTTTTTTAAGGTCTGCCCTTGACTTTTTCATTTTTTCTTTTAAGTCGTTAGCAATGCCTTTCAATTCAACAATTTCTTTTGTAAGAGCCTTGTTGTTCATAGATAATAAGCCATTAACTTTTTCTAACTTATTGTTAGCTATTGTAACTTCAGCCAATTCTCTTTGTACCATTAATAATTGAGCGTAAACATCGAATTTTTCAATATAGTCAACACGCAATGCATCTTGTAGTACTTTCACTCGCTCTTCATTATATAATTCTCCTTCAGATTTTTCTTTAGGAGATTCAACATCATCAGTCATATTTATGTATTTCCTCTTCTACGATACTCTTACCATGGTATAATTGTCATACCTACCAAGTTTAGTAAGATTTCTATAATTATTAATCCGATAAAACCACCAAGCAACTGCCAAGCCCACCATTTCCATCCGGTAAGGTTTCGTGACCATTCTGCTAGAGAACTATTGTGCGCTTTATCATACGCACCAGTTTTATCACCAATTTTTTCTGCCCAATAATTGGGGTCTACCCAATCAGCTATTTTTTTAAGAAACTTACTCATTCATTGGTCCGCCAACTTTTTTACGAACTTTCTTTACGGTGTCACGGACTTTTACTGAAGTAGGGTCTTTCTTACCATACTCAGCCGCCAGTGGTGAATATGGATTTTGTTCAGAAATGCGAGACAATACTTCTTTAAAATCTCCTGTTGGTTTCACACCATCACCCCGACCACCAATAATTGCAATACCAGTAGGTACTTTGACTATTGCTGGATTATTTTCCATCAGTTCTTCACTGGCTGAAATGGACATAAACTCTTCCCATTCTTCACCGGTTTCTTTATTTCTAAAACTATACGTAGGCATAATTATTTCCTTTTTGCAATACTATATATACTCCAAGGACACGATTGTGTCCTTAATAATATCTTCATATGTATTGTCATCTTTAATAACGACTATTCGGTCGCTTATATCATTTACTCTTTCATACAATTTACCTTCACACTGCAATTCTTTATCTTTCTTGTAGTGCTTATACACTACTCTTACTCTTTGCACTGGCAATACCTCTATAATGGCGTCCTCGGCAGGATTCGAACCTGCGACCTACGGTTTAGAAGACCGTTGTTCTATCCAGCTGAACTACGAGGACTTAATCGTGTCATTGTACCCAATGGCACAATCTAGAATTGAAAGTGTATCAACGTTTTTTGTCATATACATAAGTGCTAGTGTATCTTTAGGGAAACACGCACCACCAAATCCTCTTTCTTTAGTTACTTGCGTATGGCTATCTCCAATTCTGGGATCGCCTATTATATGGTTTCGAATAGATTCAAAATCTAATCCTAGTTCATCACATAAATCATATAGTTGATTGAACCATGCTACCTTAGTAGCCAAGAATGCGTTTATAGCATACTTTGTCATAATCAAGTGTTCAACATCTTTTGCATGAGTGTATTGTTTGTATGTAAATGTTTCACATGAGTACAATACTTTCCACCAAAAATTTGTTTTTTCACCACCCAATAAAACTCTTTTATTTTGTTTTAAGTCATTTTGTGCGTGATCTTGGCGTAAAAATTCTGGTGAGAATGCAAATGGATTTTTAAATTTTTTGTTTATATATCTCCAACCCTCTAGATCAATGGTACTCTTAATAAGTATAGGAGTTTTATGATTCTTAATTTGAGAGATAACATCCACTAGACTTGAATAGTTACAAGAACCGTCAGCATTAGCGGGAGTGGGTAAACATAAGATGATGCCATCAAAGACATAATCATCCACTCTATTAGTATTTATACTTGGATCAATTACATATATTTCATGGGAATCTTTGAGAGCATCTAAGTATGTACTACCTACAAAACCACAACCAACAAGTGCTATGTGCATATCTTATCCAAACAGATTATTTAATAAACCAGAAAGAAGGATAATGCCACTAACTCCATTTAGTAGAATCAATGCTCTATCTTTCCACAAGAAAGAAACTATAGACCAACCAAATATACCAATCAAACTTAATGTCTGGTCAACCCATTGCAGTTCAGGTACATTAGATGACCTAACTGAAATTGCCGATAATATAAAGAAAGATGAAACCCACTTTAGATACCAATCTAGTGTGTATTTAGGTGTGGCAGATTTAAAAATTCTTTTTGAATTTTGTATTTCTTCTTCGGTGTATTTAGGATTTAGATAGTCGTGGTGATCTTCTTTTTTCACCATTCTTTTTTATCTCCGAACTTTTCGTTTTCAGCATAACCAGCATTATACTCTGCAATTTGATCATCGGTCATATCATGCTCTTCAACGAGTTCCGACGCATGAGTAGCGCCAGTAAAATAGTGAGGATTAATACCTCGGTGATAATAGCTATCCGCTGACCCTCGGTCAAACGGACCACCATGTCGCTTATCAATTCCCAATTTCATATTCTCCTACTTTCACAAATTTGCGCCTTGCTTTACTATACTGTTTCATAGGTGCTTTGAAACGCTGTACAGAGCCGCCTGGTGCTTGGTACGCAACAAGCTGACCACTATCATTGACATGATATATACCATTTACTACGCGCTCACACCCCCAATCGGTGACTTCTTGAAGCATCTGGATCATGCAAAAGCCCTCTTTTCGAACTCATCGTAGGCATACTCTGTCGCTTCTTCGTCAGACATACCGTGATCTAGACCCTCTTCATAGAGGCGTTCTAGTAGTGCTTCGTTATAGTGATTGCTCATATTCTTACTCCAAAAAATTATAAGAGGGGCGTTTTCATTCCCCTCGCGGATGTTCGGTCATCAACCTCTAGAGACTTTAGTAGGTCTCTCTAGCGACCTAACCATTACGCGGCTTCTAGCATTGAAAATGGAACAGAAACCGAAGCAGTACTACCTTTCCAAGGCATTTTAACAATGGCTTTTTTAGGGTTCATCTTCGTGATAACACCAGGTGTTTGCTTGGTTTTTTGAATCACCATAACATTCTGACCAACCGAAAACGTGGCTGTGGCAGATATAGATTTGATTTGTTGCGCGATTTGGATGATCTGAGACAACTCGGACTGAGTCATTGTTAGCATCTCGTTCTTGATAGTTTGTACATTCATAATATATTCTCTCTCATTGATTAACTTATACATACATTATGCATGGAATCGTACCAAATGTCAAGTAAAATATGAGTAAAATATGCGGTTTTTTACGCACATTACCGAGATATGCGTAAATCCATAAGGTTTTTGAGCGTATCACAGTCTTCTTCAAACCATAACTGTAGTGCCAGTCTCTCATTCTCATTGTTCTCTACACCATGCATTACCTGCGTGGAGAAGGCATATGCGTTATCATAATCTAAATGCGAATGCGAATCATTCTCAACTTTATATAGGGTAGTTGGAGCGAAACATTTGCCGACTTGTACCAATGGGAACACAACGGCTGTATTCCGACCATAGTCTTTTCCATCCACGTGGGGTACTATCACCGCATTGGGTGCTACATACATGAGAGACATTCTTGTTGGTCTTACTGGAAATTTATTGGCTAGTGTGTCTAGTGCTTCGTTAGAATCTAAGATAAGAATATCTAGATTGGTGTAATCTTCGCCCACAGTATGCTTGTGGTAATCATCGATGCGCTGACGGTGTGTCGACCATAGAAGATCGACTAGATTAGGATGTAGAGTAATGTCTACTTCAAAATGTTCCATTATATAATTTACTCTTCTTTACACAATATCTCGCTTGCTTTGGTTTCCCATACAAATGGAAATATGCCATGGACAATTAACACGAATGCAACTCCCCATGCAAATCTTAAATGTTGAAAATATGTTACGTCATTCTCTTTCAAGTGACTCATATATTTTTACTTCTTAGTAAATGCCTGTGCCCCGAAAAATGCGGCTACGATACCGGCAACTGCTACAAAATATGTAGGAGCCATACTACCTAAAGTAGATTGTGCTTGGTCTAGTCCAGCTAGTGAAGCCATAACAACCGCAAAAGGATACAACAACATACCACCAAGAGCAAACCATGCCATTTTTCTTTGGGCATCTCTCATCGCATCTTGATCTTCAAGTTCTTTACGCTTGAATTCTAGATGCATTTCCAATTCTCCGTTAGAAATGTGTCCGTCGCCATTTACATCGGCATCATCCATGCCTTCTACAGTGCGGTAACCTCGACTATCTACTCTTTTAGTTCCTTCGTCACTAGTCGTTGTTGTCTTGTCCACTGTTACTTTCAGATCGCTCATCGGTGTTCCTTTTGAATGTATCTAAGAAGGACTTTTTCTCTGGCGTAGTCTCCTTAGACTTGTTGATAACATCCAATTCTTCATCAGTTAAGGTCACAGTTCTATAATATACAATCACTTCCTTGGTTTCTTTTACAAATCTTTTTATTTCTTGTAAATTGTATGCCATTAATTCGTAATCACCGGGTGTCATGGCAAAAAATACACCACCCGTTTCTTTTTTAATTTTTTTCTGGAACTCCTCGATGTTTTTATCTGAAACAACATACCAATGTGGTTCTTTCATGTCCACTGGTGAGGGCATGAGTGGTTGTTTTATAGGAGTTTTGATCTCTACCGTTTTTATAACCACTTCTCTTGGTGGTTGCGGTATTAAACTACATCCGTTAAGGAGTAGGATCAAACTTGAAAAGGCTATCAGCCTCCAAGCTATCGAATACGTCTTTAGTTGCATTGTTCACTCTCGGTTCAATTAGTCCAGGTTTGGCATTCGCAAGTTTACCGAGGTCATGTCTCTGAAATATACCTAAGTATCTGTCTCGCTCTGCTATAATTTCTTGGTTCTTGGCTGCCATTTCTATGATGGCATTGGATTGATTTTCGTAGCGGGCTTCCATCGTGTTGATGGTATTTTCTTGCGTGGCAAATTTAGTTTCATATGCCGCGTTCAATGATCTAAGTTCAATCAATTCATTTTGTGTTGTGGTGTAGTAAAAGTATCCACCTATACCCAGTGATACGATTATACCAATAAATAATGAATTCATATTTCACCTCCTAACAATTTAGCAATTCGGTCTTGCTGTTCTTGAATTGCTTTCTCTTGGTCTTTTAAAGATTTCTCTTGAAACAAGTTCTGTTGTTTCTGGTGTTCAATCTCTTCTTTTTGCTCATCAATATCCATAATGCTATTTATACATTGTTAATTATGAGGAAACCATTTAATTAAAGTGTAGTATGCTATGTCAAATTTATTTGTATTTGCTTTCCAAGGTTTATCGTGGTGCATCTCATGATTTATATCAGCACCAAATACTACCATTTTGTCTATTAGCTTTGGCATATGTCCAATTATGTTCAATGATATTAGTTGTAAGTAAATCATAAACAACATGAAGAAGTACTCAGCTAATCCTATTGTCATAATTAATAATGATGCAACAACAAAAAATATTGACCAGTAAAACTGTCCTTGTATGCGGAGTCGAGGATTTCTCCACAATTGCTCCATATATTTCTGATC
>Ga0181389_1000046_pt1 | contig 39904 bp, 47 predicted proteins | sample 12SPOviralmetaG_FD_130121 | JGI IMG/M metagenome (GOLD analysis project Ga0181389, IMG submission 130121) | Marine viral communities from the oligotrophic San Pedro Time Series (SPOT) site, San Pedro Channel, CA, USA - 12 SPOT_SRF_2010-06-29 | ecosystem: Environmental > Aquatic > Marine > Strait...
ATAAATATAACTATTAGGGGATAATAGAACATGGCAACAAATATTAAAATAACAGCACTTACAGATATCACAAGTGCAAACGTGACTTACAACGACTTATTAGCCGTTGTAGACATGAATGGGACACCAGAAACTAAGAAAGGAAACCTACAACTTGTAGGAAATCTGATACTTAATGGTGCAGGCGGAAGCTATTTTGCAAAAGCGGCTCAGGCTACTAACGCAGAGACAGTTTCTAATGCGGCACAACCTGCAATTACATCTGTGGGAAGTCTGACAGCAGTAACTGTTACAGGAAATGTAGATGCAGGCAACGTAAATGGTACTGCTGGTGTATTTACATATGTATCAGGAGACGGAGCAAACTTAACAAACGTTCCAGCTGGAGCCGCAACAAGTATTACAGACGGAACATCTAATGTTGATATCCCCACAACAGATGGTAACGTAACTGTAGGAGTTGGTGGAACAGCAGACGTATTGATCGCAACAAGTACAGGTGTTAATGTAACTGGAACATTAAATGCAACAGGCATTATCACAGGTGATGCAGGCGGAATATCAAACGTTGTTTATGCTAATGTAACTGGTACACCAACACTAGGTAATATCTCAACAATTAATATAGACGGTAATGTTTCTAATGTTCTCAGAGGAGACGGAACATTTGCCGCAGATGCAGATACTGCATACGGTGATTCAAATGTTGTTACTCTATTAAACGCATTTGGTTCAAACACAATTACAACAACTGGTCTTGTTACAGGCGACGGTGGTGGATTATCTAATGTACCATATGCAAACGTAACAGGTACACCTACTTTAGGTAATATCTCAACACTTAATATTGATGGATCAGCATCAAACGTATTATACGGTAATGGAGTATTTGCGGCAGCCTCATCACCAGCATTAACAGGTGACGGATATCAATTATCAAACATTACAGGTGCCAACGTTTCTGGAGAAGTATCATTCGCGGCTACTGCTAACGCAGTTGCTGGTGCTAATGTATCTGGAGAAGTCACAAACGCCGCTACAGCAAATGCAGTAGCAGGTGCTAATGTAAGTGGTGAAGTCGGATTCTCAGCAGTTTCTAACTCAGTAGCCGGAGCAAATGTCTCTGGTGAAGTTACTTTTGCCGCAACAGCAAACGCAGTTGCTTATGCAAATGTTTCAGGTACACCTACTTTAGGTAATATTTCAACAATCGATATTGACGGCGATGCCGCTAATGTCTTATATGGTAACGGTGTATTTGCGGCCGCAACGAGTCCAGCATTAACTGGAGATGGTTATCAATTATCAAACATTACAGGTGCTAATGTAAGTGGCGAAGTCGGATTTGCCGCAGTTGCTAACTCAGTTGCTTTAGCAAACGTATCAGGCGCAGGTAACATTGCGTCAATTAACATCGACGGTGATGCATCAACTGTATTATATGGTAACGGGACATTTGCCGCGATCTCAGCAACAACAGCACAGACTGTAACAACTGCCGCTCAACCAAACATCACATCTACAGGCACATTAACAAGTTTAACAGTGACTGGTGCGTTAGGCGTCACTACAGGCGTTATTACTGGTGACGGTGGTGGCATATCAAATGTAGTCGCAGGCAACATTAGTGGTACAGTCAATAACGCAGTACTTGCACAAGAAGTTATAAACTCAGCACAACCAAATATCGGTTCTGTTGGTACTCTATCAGCACTAAATGTTAATGATACAATCGTATCAGTAGGCTTGACAGCAAACACAGGCGACATTACAGTAACAGCAGGCGTATTTGCAGGTGACGGTGGAAGCATTTCTAACGTAGTCGGTGCTAATGTAACAGGTGAAGTTGGATTTGCCGCAGTTGCTAATAGTGTTGCTATCGCAAACGTATCTGGTGCAGGTAATATTGCAACAGTTAACTTAGACGGTAACACAGCAAATTACTTAGACGGTACAGGTTCATGGGGACCAGTTACAGCAACTACTGCTACAACAGCGGGTACTGTAACAACAGCCGCACAGCCTAACATTACTAGTCTCGGTACTTTAGCAACATTAGATGTAACAGGAAACATTTCAGGTGGAAACATTAACGCAAATACAAACGGATTTGCAATAGGATATAAAGAAATTCCCCCAGTCGTATTATCAGGAAATGATACAATCGCACTTGAAGATTCAGGTAAACATTTCAGATCAACAACAGCAGGAAATATCACATTATCAATTCCAACAAACGCAACTGTTGCATTCCCAACAGGAACAGCAATCAGTATCGTTGAGCAAGCCGCAGGTAACATCCTAGTTAATGCTATCTCTGGCGTAACTTTATATCATGCAGGTAATTCAACTGCAGGTAACAGAGTGCTTTCAACATATGGAGTTGCGACATTAATGAAAGTTGATACTGATACATGGTTTATTAGCGGCACAGGAGTCAGTTAATGGCAGGCGCAATGATGATGGCGCAAATGTCTTGGCATAGTGCTGAAACCGAATTATTATCTCCCACAAATCTTGGAGCAGATGTCTGGGTTGACTTCAGTGATCCAACATCATACACTACAGCAGGAAGCACAATCACAGCCGTAACAGATAAAGCAAGTAACTTTACAATAACTGTTGACGGCACTCCAACTACTGGCACAACACTAAACAGTCTGGCTACAGCAACTTTTGACGGTAATGAAAATCTTACTAGTACTGGAACTGGTCCTTATGCAGATAGTGGAAATCATTATGCAGTAGGCATTTTTCAATGGGCAAGTACTACTAGTACAAGAGATAGTTTTTGGAGTGCTGATGCAGGAAGAACTTATGCAATCAGCAGTAGTGATTCTAGTAACGGTTGGCCTGGCGAAATTGATTATGATGGATCTAATCAAATTTCATTTGGTAAAGCAAAACAAGACTTTACAGTATCCGTTTCGCAAAACACTTGGACTATAGTTAGTACATCATTTAATAAAACAGGTAATGAAATCTTTGGTAGAATAAACGGTTCTCAAGCCTCAGCAGGTGATCCATATAGTACCTCTATGAGTTCTGTAGCAGACTTTAGATTAATGCGTAACAGATCCTCTGTTGAATTAGCAGGTAAAGCCGCTGAATTCTTTTGGGTAGCAGGACCTACAGGCACAGGTGGTACTGATATTCTAACGTAGAAAAAGCAGAAGGTTACATAGCATGGAAATGGGGACTACAAGGTAACTTACCAGTAAGTCACCCATATAAAACCGCCGCACCAACAACATAAATTTTACCCAATAAAAAAGAGCCCGAAAGCCCTTTTTAATAAGTGCTAGTTTGATTTGTTTAAAGACAGCTTAAAATACTAGCAAAGTCTGTCTGCAATTTGTTTTTGTTGTTTAATGTCTGTACAAAACGGCGTCAATACGCAAAAATCAGACTACTTGATTACTCGACTACAGCATCCAATACTGATTCTAATACATCAGCATCTGCTTGTTGTTGCTTACCGCGTTCACGGATAGCATCGAGTGACATGGTTACAATTGCACCGCTTTTAGGAGCCTTGCTACGATCACAGATTGCATCTGAAATAATAGCCTGATCTTCTGGCGATTGAAAAGTATCATGTGTTTGCAAAAATTCTAATGCTTCAAGTTTACTCATTTCGTTAGGCAATTCAACAAAGTCGCACCTGCCTTCAGGATGACTTTTTGTGAACTGTTTAATCCTACGAATAAGATCATTTGACCAACGAATCTTTGCTGGGTTGTTATCATGTTGCGTAATGCCACAGATAGTAAAGGTTTTAGTTGTCATAATTTTCTCCAATATAACTAAGTTTAATAACCATTGATTAAAGTGCAACTCCCATTGCACTACCATGGCACAAATGTGCCATAATTTTGTTATGCTTTTTCAAGCATTGAAAGAGGGACATTGTATCTGCCTTGTGGCATGTTTACAATCGCCTTCTTAATGTTCACTTTAACGACCTCACCTAAAGTACGTTTAGTCTTTTGGACTACATACACTTTATCGCCGATACCAATTGTTGATTTTGCCTGTGACGTTTTCACACTATTGACAAATGCATTGATTGAATTTAACTCATTTAAGTCGAACTCACCGTTACGAATTGCTTTTTTGATTTGATCTAATGACATATTTTTTTCCTTTGATTTAATTTATACAACTATTATAGCACCTTGGGTACCCAAAGTCAAGCCTTTTTTTAATATTTTTGACATTTCTTTAGGAACCATTTTTCGAGTACTGGAAGACCGAATTCATCTTCATCTACACAGACATACGCAACAGTCTTTTTGACTATACCATATCGATATGGAGATCCGATTGTGTCTCCTACCCAAATCTTATGGGGGAAATCTTCACACATAAAGAATGGATCATCATTGAGTGACCATTCAAAAAAGTTACCACAATCTTTCTCAACAAAAACACCAATAGGGTCCTGAGTATGAGTGTAAAATCCCATGAATTATTCCTTATGCAGTTTGAAGACGATCAGCAAGAGTGATCTTGCCAGTGTAGCAATCAGCCAGATAGTTGAATTGATCTATGTAATCAATATGTGAGCCAACAGTTAGATCAGAATTGATGTCTGATAGATCCATGTAACAATCAGCATCAACAAAGTTCCAGTTAATCCCATCTTCTTGGGTTGCATCAATGTTTTCTACATTGGTAACTGCTTTATTGAACGCCTTTGCTAGTTGAGTATTGATTTGCATATATTTCCCTTTCCTTTATTGTTTAATATGTGTATATTATACTGCCTTTCTTACCCAAAGTCAAGCCTTTTTTCGACTTTTTTTAGATTTTTCCCTTATATCCAAGAGTTTCCATTGCGTGAGCAGGTGAGCCAGAAGTCTCATATCCATATTTGCTCATGTATTGAATGTCATGGCTAGAAAGTCTCATGTACTCTTCAACTGAAGCATTTTTAACCAAAAAGTTAACCCATGCTTTCCAAGGCTTATAAGATCCATACTTGAATCTTGCTACAAATGCTGGCTTATTTAGACCTTCCCAAGAAGGGTGTGCGTTAGGGTGAACATCCATCATCTTCTGAGCACCGTCAAAATCGCCTCTGTACATTAAGTACATGCCGTCCCAAGTAAAGTCTTCTTTGTTAAATCGTGTATTCATAAGTTGTTTCCCTGTTTGCGTCATAATATAAGTATATTATACAGGTTTGGGTACCCAAAGTCAAGCCTTTTTTCAATTATTTTTGAATTAATTTGCCTTGAGGATCAAGGACTTAGTAGTGAGTGTAGAACTTATGTCTACCAATTTGAGTGACTTCAGTCATTTGTTCAGCCCATTTAGGGCTTACATAGTCTGCATGATAGTAATTAACATCATCTAATCCTGTGATCCATTGATCTCCATCCAACACAGATTTAGCAATCCTATGTGATCTGTTCCAGTTTATCCCTGCAGGCAGAGTCCAGTGTTTGGACCTTTGATTTGCCCATGAGAATTGATGTTTATCTAAGACTACCTTACAAATAGAGTCAGGATACTTTGGATTTCGGACACGATTTAACGTCACCTGAGCCACAGCATATTGCCCTATTTCTGGCTCTGTTCCTGCTTCATGGAAGATGTTCTTTGCCAAACAAAAGAGATCAAGGTCTGTATAAAGAGGACTAGGCTCGATGATTTTTGCAGGAATGTCAACTTGATAAGCGACTTGTCCCTGAGGGGTATTTGAAGGTACAGGGAATGCGGAGATTATTATCAGCCCTCCCATAACACCTATACAGATGTTAAACATAATTCTAATCATATAGTATTTATTAAGTCTAATGATTTCATTATACTAGATTTTTATGTCAAGGTATATCTTTTTGGGTATCTTTTAAGATATCCCACACTTTGTTTTTCTCAATCAATTCTTTTTCAAGTTCAACATAACGTTCTCTAAGTTCTCTTAATTCAGACCATTCTTTTTCTAGTTCAGAATTAGGTTGTAAGATCGCAAGTTTTTTGTTTACTTCTTCTTGCCATTCTTGTAGACCATCTAATGCTTTTAGTTTACGTTCAGTAAGAGTTTCTCCACCAATTGTAATAGTATCACTATATGATGTGTCCCAATTAGTATTCAAGGTAAATGAATCTGATGATAAACTATCTAAGATGTTTGTGCCGTTTAACGGATCTAACTTAGAAATGGTTATTGTTGAATTATTATCAGTAGAATAATAATCACCTAAGTCTAGGTCCAACTGGCTAGTGTCGATTTCGATCGGATCAGGTTTTGGCCTAATCATTTTTCCCTCCCTGTATAGCAGTTCATTTTTACTTACAATATTGTCTCACAACTTCATGGTCATTATCAAGTATAATGGTCAAACATCATCACCTTTGCGTAATTCTTCTTTTTGAACTCTACGGAAACGTTTGTTGTAACCACGTTTGATGGACTTAGCAACACCTGAGTTAGTCAGATAAATGTAATATTTACGAGCAGATGTTAGTGCATCATATTCTGCACCACCCTTCAAGGGTATTCTTTTTTTCTTAGACATGCCTATACTCCAAAAAAGTGTAGAATTTAAACCACAGAAATGAAACATCTAAACAATGTTCAGTTAACGATATTGAAATAGATGGTAATAAGTAGACAGTTTTTTCATATGTCCACTGATTACTGAAACGATATACTCTTTTACATGACACCATAGTAGTGACCTCTATTAATAGGGGTGGGGCAGAGTGACAGGGTTTGCATGTCTCAAGCATCCGATTGAGGCTAGTGTTGTTCTAGCCGTACCCCAATTTGGCCCGCCCTCCAGGATTCGAACCTGGGACCTACTGCTTAGAAGGCAGTTGTTCTATCCACTGAACTAAGAGCGGTAAAACTTTTCCTTATGTTGATTGCAATTGGCGCGGCTGGAAGGAGTCGAACCTCCGACTTCCTGGTTCGTAGCCAGGTACTCTATCCAGCTGAGTTACAGCCGCGGGCTAATTAGTCTTTATATAAGACTTGTGTGATATTTTTAATAACGAAACTTCTCCAACCTTCTGCGTTGATATCATAGACTGCGAGACTGTTATTAGGGTTTTTAATCTTTCTTTCTGGCTTCTTTTCTTCACCCTCTGTAACTACTTTCGCAGGCAATATTTCAGTGTTAAGTGTACAAGTCATTACCCTTGTCTCACCATTAAGTTTAGTAAATGTTACTTCAGCAGTCTTAGTTTGTAATTCATGCTTAAGAACAGTTCTAAACGTAATCCAATCACCTTCTTCCCAATTATCTACTGGTTGCAATGCTGTTTCTCCTTTTCCACCGCGTGTTGAATCATTTGTAAGAACTCCAGTTACAAAAGTAACTTTAGTATCTACATCAAAATTATTAATTTTTTCGTACATTTCTATCCTTGTAAAAAGCGAGAGTAGATGAACAGTGTAAATCTTAAGACTTACCTAGTCCTTCAGCGGACTCCAGCCACCTACTCTCTAATGTTTAAGACACGCTCCCTAGCAATAATTAGCAATTTAACGTTTCGTGTCTTATGTCCTATATTATACTACCTAGTGGGAGTTAAATAAAGCGTTCTGGGCAGATTGATCTTTCTTAGGAGTCGGACCGTTACCTTGTACCATACCTAACTTGCCACCTTGTGCTACAATTCTGTCAACCATATCTTCAAACTCAATAGGCTTTAAGTCTGTATGCTCAACAGAGACACACAAGAATCTAGGGTCGATCTTATCACCTTGCATAACTCTATTCATATGTAAGTGACCATGTACGTTGCATCCGAATCTGCCTAACTGATCAACATGTATTGGTATGTGAGTAAACACTAACCCGTTCATTACATGACAGCCTCTGACATCTTTGAACACATCTACGTACTTGTTTAACTTCAACTGATCATGGTTACCCTTGACAAGTATTTTGATGCCATTCATTTGCTTAACTTTGTCAAGCCCTCTAGCATTAAAAGCAATGTCTCCTAACATGTAGACTTTATCAGTAGGCTTGACAATCTCATTGTGCATTTGAACCATAGCATCTTCCATATCTTGCACAGTATCAAAATCACGGGCTTTTGTTCCATCCGTGTTTTTAAAGTTGACCACATTGTTATGGCCAAAATGCAAATCTGCTGTAAAAAACTGAGACATTGTTTATCCTTTTATTCTATTAAGCGGCTTTATGAAAAGCCTCTACCTCAACATTAAGTTGAGGATCTTTGCTGTCGAACCAACCATTATCAACTTTGTACTGACAAGCATAGTTGGTGCGTTCTTGCTCAGGGAGCAAGTCCCATTGTTCAGACTTAGCATGAACTGCTTGGTTCATGCAACCCATATCACTGTTAGTAGTGAACTTAAGAGCAGACCATTTGCCGTCTGCATACTTAAGAATAGTAGGAGTTTCCCACTTCTCGCACACAACCGCATTATCGTCCTCAAACGACCAGTCAATGATGTACTCGGCAGAGACAGAGTTAGAGTACTCGATCAAGCCAGTAAGAGTAGGAATACCCTTCTCAGCAATGCTAAGGCACTGGTTAGGAGTCAAACCCTCAACTACGTAAGTGTCGCCACCCTTGAACTTCCAATGGGCTTCAGGACCCTCTACAGGATAACCATCGTTATCAAAAGAGTAGTTTTCTTTGTACTGTGTGTTGATTACTAATTTCATATTGACTCCGTCGCATTGACTTATTGTTGAATATGTACATATTATACGGGGTATTTACCCAAAAGTCAAGCCTTTTTTTGCTTTTTTTTTGATTTTTTTTCTGGTAGTATGGGTCCTTACTAAATATATGCATGAACATACTAATATTAGCCGCTGGACTTGGCACTAAATTTGAAGGGACACACTCTGATCATAAAAGCCTAATCCCTGTGAATGGTCAGCCAATGTTAATCAAAGCCATCAAAAGTTTAGAGATGGACAAAGATGAGGGTAACAACTTCATTTTCTTAATACCGAGTGATTCCGACATCGTTTCACAACTAGAACCAGAGATTAGGAAAGCGTTCCCAACAAATTGCAGAGTTGTAGTTGTAAATGATCCTACTGAAGGACCTGCTGATACTGCAATTAAAGCATCTGATTATATCAACACAGATGAAGAATTGCTAATTGTCAACAGTCATCAAATTTTATATTGGAGCGATGCTCAAAGAGATAATATCTTTGATACATTGCGAGATTTTGATGCAGGAGTTATCACTGTTAAAAGTGATGATCCTAGTCATTGTTATATCGATTTAGATTCAGGACAGTTAGTAGAAAAAGAAGTTGTTAGTGATCAAGCATTAATAGGGCTTTACTGGTGGAAACAAGGCACAGACTTTGTTAGTTCTACTAAGTTAATGATGCAATCTGGCTTAAGATCAAATGGTGAGTATGCTCTTGGACCAGTCTACAATTCATTTTCTGGACTTGCTGGATACTATGAAGTCGAAAATTCTATTATTAAATTCATACGCACACCTGAAGAGTTAGAATCATACACTCACTTATAAGATTTAAGTATTTCTTGCATTAGTTGTGGTTGACGATGTGCTACATCTAGTTCCCAAGGCAACATCAAATATTCTTTATATGGTATATCTTCGATAATTATTTCATATGGCACAGTGTCCCAGACATAGATACTATCATGTGCAATCATCAATCTACCTTCATGCATTTGATTAACATGTATAAGTTCATGCACTAATGGAGTAAGTATATCGTTGAGTTCAAGTTGCATATTCATTCTAATATGCTTTTCACTGCCATGTTTTAATAATGAATCTGCATAGTTACTATTGCCTAGTTCACAAAACTCTATTGTCAATACATCAGGAAAAGAGAGATGTTCGCTTACTGCATCACATACTGATCTGGCTATCTTACATTTATTAGTATCTTTATCAGTTAAGAGATGATCTTTTGGAAACAAGAATTTTAATTGCATACTACTATTTACTGAATAAATATAGAATATGGCCACTTTAACAGATTTTATCGTCAACTGGGGAGAAGTCGTAGAACTAGACTTTCCTAAAATGGACTTGAACCATGTCAAAAATGTTTGTGACAAGCATCCAGGTTGGAAAGAATACCAGTCACATAAAAAGCCAAACAATCGTCATGGATTAAGTGTAACTAGTTTAGATGGCGGATTTAGTGGAGAGCCAGATTTGTTTAGTTTACGAGAGTGGGGTAAAATTCATGGAGAGTTTTATTCAGAGGGTGATATTAAAACTCGTACAAATGTCTGTGCATTAATACCAGAACTAGATGAGTTCTTAAATTTCTGGGAACCTAACTTAGGCAGAACACACTTCTTAAGATTAGATCAAGGTGGACACTTTCCTCCTCATAGAGATAACGGAGCGATAGTAGCAGTGCCAACATTTAGAATTCTTGTGCCTATATACAACTTCGGTCCTAACGACATGAAGTGGATACAAGAAGATCGTGTGTTGAACTTAGAATTAGGCGCAACATACTTTATTAACACAAGCAGATTGCATAGTCTGTTTAGTTTTGTTAATAACTGTTTAATGTTAGTTATTAACGTGAATACAGATGAGCATATTTTAAATAAGATGGTGAGAAAAATTGTCGCAATATAAAACAGTACCCTTTTACAATGATTGGCTAAACATAGACGGCATGACTGCTGGCAATGGCATAGATCATACAATGAATTTAGATGTAGACTTTTTTGAAAAGTTAACACCGTTCAATGATGCAAAATTAAAACAATGGCGAATAGAAGCCGCACAAAGATGTGCTGAAACATTAGGTCCTTTCCCAGCATTGTGTTTTAGTGGTGGAGTTGATAGTCAAGCAATGCTACATTGTTGGGCAGAAGCAGACCTAGAAGCACATGTTATCATCTTTACATTTAAAGACGGACTAAACAAGCAAGATTGTGAACATGCTAAACAATACTGTCAAAAATTTGATATCCCATATAGAGAAGTAGAATTCGATATTGTATCATTTCTAACTAGAGATAATGCAGACATGACAACTAAGTATGGAAATATAAGTCCACATTTTAATACACATTATCGATTCATAGAAATTTTAACTCACATGGGTTATACTGGAGTTTGCTTTGGTGGTCAAGCACCTGATAGAAATTGCGGAGAATACGGAGTAAACACATCAAAAGTTCCATACTATTGGGCTACATGTGCTGAGAAGTTTGATATTGCAGTTCAAGGAAGTTTCTTAAGTTTTAGTCCTGAGTTAGCATGGGCAATTTCTGTATCTACGCCTGATGTAGAAGTAATAGGACATAACAATAGAGAATCAACAGCATTGAGAGATTGGGAGAATGAACAAAAAGCAATAGCAAAAAAATATGATGCTAAGTTAATTGGTTATCGAAGAGTAGGCTTTGATCTTGTTCCTCAACCACAAAAGTATACAGGTTTTGAATTAGTTAAAGATTATTTTGCAGAAAAAACTGGTGACGGTTGGGCATTTGAAACTCAATTTAGATTGCCTTTGACTAGAATGAATGGCGGCATATATAATAAAGATCAACACATATACAAAATTAATTTAAGTGCCTCTCAAGTAAGAGCAATAGACTCAATCTACCTCAAGCACTTTCCCCCTAGCGATTGATCCTCTGCCAGGATTAGAACATAACTTAGCACCTAAAAAGTTAACTGATTTTTCGTGGTGTGAAGTTACCCACAGTCGATCACCATCACCAGGCTGTCCTTTTAAATGCATTTTATATGGAGAATATTTGATATTGTCTAGTCTAGGATCTTTATATGGATTAAGATGTGTTACGACAATACCATAATGTTTATATGCAATTTGTTCTGTTTCCCATTTTCGTAACTTGTTTTCTTGCTCTAAGAATTTTTCTTTTACCCATTCAGGAGTTGCCCAAGCAATACCATCACTAAACAATCTTAAATCTGTATTAGGCAATCCTGCTGTTTCGCCATAATGTGTCTTTGTTTGACCTTGACAGACTGTTTTATGAAACCAAGTATCTTCCCAATTATCATATGATATAATATTAGGAAATCCAAAACACGGCCATACAGCAACTGTTTGACCAGTCTGTAGTTCTATCAACAGTCCTTGATCGTCTCTATAATCTTTCCAGTGAAGATTGTTAGGCCAATCAGTGTTTTGTTTACGAGTGCTTATAGAAATTTCTTGTTCATCTTTGATTTTATCTGTATGACGTAAGTATCTTTCATAAGTTCCATCATTAAAAACAAATTGTATATTAGGATAAAGAGTAGCAATTTGAAATGCATAATGCCAACTTCGTTTTGAAGACCAGCCTAAGTTTCCATTCATTATAACTAGATCAACATCTGGTAATGTCAAGTCTTCACTTGATGTCGGTTCATTAAATCCGTAGAAAAGATCATGTATTATATGTACTTTGAATGACATAATAATATTTAGTTAGATAGCGGTATCAAGTATAATAAATAGTAGTGGAAATGATTATCTTCAACGTTGCTAAAAGACGTATTCCAGCGAGGATTGATAAATACATATATTAGTTATATACCTAACCATATTTGGAGCCAAGACGAAATGAGTAAAATTAGAGTTACATTTGATAGTGATGCTAGTGCAATAGCATTTGCAGATAAATGGAAGATATCTGCACCAGCAGGGAATTCCCTGGACATAGATTGGCACCTTGCTGAAGATGCAGTCAAAGATGCTACAACAAGTAGCCATGAGCAATTGGACGCATCTGAGCATGAATTCATCGTGCAAGGAGAAAGAGCAACATTAGAAGAACACGGAACAGTTGTTGCAGATTTAGGAGATGGATTCTTTAAAGTATCATCTACTAATGGAGTTGCTTTGGCATCAGCCGCTGACTCTATCGATGATTCAACTGGCGAAGTAGAATTCTTAGCATCTTCAATCTCTTCAATGGATCCTACAGCAACAGAATTAGATCCTACAAGTGCAGAAGGACAATGGGCAAGAATTCGTGTTGCGAGTACATATCGTCCATTAGCACCTGCATACACAATGCATGATGCAACATACTTATCAAAGCCTGAATTATATATCATGGACACAGGTGTTGAATCTTCACATGCTGAATTTCAAGGCACTGATTTAGAGATTGATACATTTTGGAGTTTGCCAGGTATATGGGAAGCAGGCGATCAGAAAGGTCACGGTACAGCAGTAGCAGGTATGGCAGTAGGTAAAAATTTAGGTATTACAACTAATGTTAAACTCAGAAACATAAAAATTGCTGGTAACAAAACAGACGTAGATGGTAACTTAATCGACCCTGGTCAACCTAAATCAGCAACAGTAGGTGAACTAGGCGATGCACTTGATGCATTGTTAACACACGTATTAGGAGATGCAGGCAAGACACGTATTCTTAACTGTTCTTGGGGTGTTACACGTTCAGCATATTTAGATGCTAAATTTCAAGCACTTATGGACGCAGGTGTCACACTTGTTTCAGCCGCCGGTAACAGCGGTATTGATGTTAGTTTAGTTACACCAGCAGGTATAACTGAAAGTTTAACTATCGGTGCTACAGACAAATTTGATATCCCAGCAGGTTTCAACAACATTTCACCAAGTGATAGTGGTGTTGCAACAGCGGCTGGACTAGAATTAGACATGTTTGCTCCTGGTGATGAAGTTATGACTGCTCACGTTGTTGGTGCAGGCGAGATTGCAGGACAATATGGTATTAACTCAGGAACTTCATATGCGGCTCCATTAGTATCTGGTATCGCATGTGTTATTGGTTCTATGTCAGAAGGCCTAGTTGCAATAGATGTAATGAAAAATCAGATCGTAGATACTGGAACAAAAAATGCACTGTTGTTTGAAGACAGTACATTCACTGAATTACAAAACAATTTAGCATATGTGTTTACTACTGATCCTCTTGGAAGTTACAAGTCGAGTGACATGGTATCTTACTTAGGCGTAATGAACGAAGATCCGATCGTTGCTGATTTAAACAGTAACTTAGGCTTAACAATGTGGACTGACATGTATCCAACAGATACATTTACATATACGTTAGAATATCCAGATTCAGCAGTCGAAGCAAAATATTCCCCTTATATCACAGTTGATAGTGCAACAGGTATTGTAACAATTGAACAAGCACCAAGAGATGTTGTAGTATTACCTGATGAAGTCAAATTAGACGAGATTGAATTTATTGGCGTAGCAACAAACTCTAAAGTTGCAGTCAGATCAAACAAGTTATTCTTGTTCAATTCAAACCCTACATATGCAGACACAGTGAATGATGATGTCACACTAGCATTAACAGATGTTAACAGTATCAGTTTCTTTGGATACTGGTCAAACCCTCTCAAATAAAAGGTAACTATTATGGATAAAATTAAAGCAATTTTCAGTTTCGTTAAAGGTTGGATCAGTGCAAGATTAAAAGAAAGAACATCTTGGGACGGCGCCGCTTTGATTACAGCAGGTGTTTGTTTCTTAATGTTCAAAGGTATTGCAACTCTAGTTGCTTACGCCGCTATAGTATATGGTGGATGGACATTATGGAAAGAAGAATACAAAAAGGACTAATCAGTCTATTCGCAGTTTTTTGCTTTTTAGCATTACCTAGTTGTACAACACTCCCTGAAGAACCCACAGGCCCTACAGAAATGACTGGGGAGCCTGTAAATGTTATTCTAAAAGGCCAGAAAGAAATGTGTGAACGTGAACCTGAATCAATACTTTGCAAAGAGGAAGAAGATGAGTAAGCAAATCGCAGATAAAGTACATGCATTAGTCGAAAAAAGATTCACATATGTACATGATGATAAGCAATACATGATGAATGAACACTGGACTAGTCATGCAAACGAAGTATTAGCAGGCGACAAGTTTAGTGATGACTGTGATGGCTTTGCCAATACATGTGCAGAGTTATTAATCAAAGAAGGCATTGACAAGAAAGATGTCTCTGTTATATACTGCGTTACTGAAACAGGCGAAGATCATTTAGTGTGTGGTGTTGCTATTGAAGGCAAAACTTGGATACTAGAAAACAGATACAATAAATGCTATGACTGGGCAGGAAGTTTTAAACCTGGCAAGTATGAATGGAAATACTTTATGAAATTTGACGATCCAGGTCAATGGTTCAAAGTTAATAATTAAGTAAACCCCAAACGTCATAAATATCTTTATGCACGTTGATCACTATATAGAAGACACGCCAGATGTACATTGGCCAGAAATTCTACAACCTCTAAACTTATATACATATAAAAATGTATATGATGATCATATCTACAAGCAATTAAAAAATACCATAGTTAGTCACTTAAACAATCATAATCAAGTAACTTCTGCAGGGTACAAAACACACAACACGACATTTATTCATAACGATAGAAAATTACATTTGCTTTCTAATGTATCAAAAACAGTTCAAAGATATCAACAAGTATTTTTTGATTTGTCTATGGAGAGAAATTATTGGCATCAAACAAAAGATACAATACATGATTGGGCATGGAATGAGTTACACAAAACTACTCACCCTTTACTGTATCATCACTTATCGCATTTCAAGTCTATAGAACCACATGATGAAGATTCTTGGATACCTGTAAGATGTCATATCAATTATTTAGAATACACAAAGTATCTTTACATGCATATAGACATGCAAGATAGCATGTTTAATACACCAATGGCTTCATTTGCTAAAGCAAGAACATTAACGTTTTATCTATACAATCACATAGAAGGTGAGGGTGGAGAATTCTATACTCACAATGGTTTTGTTTATAAACCCAAAGAGAACGAAGCCATATCGATTAACGGAAACGCAGTACTGCACGGAGTTAATTCTAACATGAATAGTAATATTCCGAGACTTGCATTTTCAGTTCGTTGGGTTCACAAAGATGATTTATATCTACCTGGTCATCCTGACAAATCGATGTATACACAGGAGTTTTTTGATTGATTGCTTTAAAAAAAATTACATGGGAAGAGATTTTACCTATGTGGCAAGAACATTTATCAAACATGTCACTAGAAGCAAATAGTGCTATGAATTTACTTAATGATAGAAAATTAAGTGAAGACACAGAGAATCCAATATGGATAGATGTGCATAGTTATGACTTACAAAATATGGAAACTACCCCTACGTTTTGGGGAGCATTTCATAATGATAAATTAGTAGGCGTAAACTCTGGTCACATGTGTCTTAACAAATTATATAGATCACGTGGATTGTTTGTACTTCCAGAATATAGAAATTTAATGATTGCACAAAAACTATTGATGAAGACTATATCACAAGCATCACATGAAAAAGCAATTGCTTGTTGGAGTTATCCAAAACAATCTGTTGAGCAAGTATACAGACACCAAGGATTCACTACTTCAGGCAAAGAGTTTTTCTTCAACTATGATGAGGGTGTTTCTTCTAAGGGAGAAACTACTTTAAATATAAAAGCAGTGAGAGTTCTAAAAGAGAAAGAATTTGATGCTTATTGTGTGAAAGAGAATAGGTAGAAACCAAGCAGACCAATTGCAACTGTACCCAAAAATATTGTCGCAAGGAGGAAAGCAAAAATCAAAATATTTGACACAGTTGGCTCAAATGGCCCACTTGGTTTACCTAAACCTAGAAAGGCTTTAAAAGCACTTTCTAAAAAACTCAAAACAAGTAAGAGTTAAATAACATTACCAATCCCATCATACCCAAGCACATAACTTGAATAATTGCCGGGACTACTACAAACAACTTCATTACATCAAAGTCACCTTTCATAAAGAAATCAGTCTCAAACCATTCCTGCTGTTCTTCTGGTGTTGCGTTTCTCATGCTACTTTACATATAAAAAAGTTGTGACATACATAAAAACATTGATCCCCAAAGCATAGCATAACATAATGCTTCTAACTTCTGTTCAAATTTTTTAAAAATGCCGGTTTTGTCTATTACTAATCTAATAGTATTCATAATACTCCTGTGTGTACGTGTTGTTCTTGTATATCTCTTAATACTCTACTGATGCCTGCCGCACTATCCATATGCAGTGAAAACATCAACATTGTATAAAATGTAATCCTAACCATGTGTCTCTCTCTGTGTATTATATCGTCGGACTCACTGCCATTATAGACAAACAAAAGATAGTAACAAGACACAGCAATTCACACTGCTCTCTTACCTTCGCTATTTTCTTAACTGACATGATTTCCTAAATATAAACGTAACTGATATCATTTTATAACACAAGGTTATAAAACTTTCGACTCTATTTATACCAATTTTTCCATAACTAGATTTAACTGCCATTTTTTTCAATTTATAAATTGAAGCCAAAAAAAAGCACTCCGAAGAGTGCTTAAATTTAGAGATTGTTTCGATTAAAAATGATAAACGTAATTAACAAATAAGTTGTCTTCGTCTATAAATCCGGAACCATCATCGGCAGTAAAATCAGTCCAACCAACTTTTACATGTCCTTTCAAAAGATCGAAACCTCGTGAAATTGAATAATGAGTTCCTTTACCATCAGCATCACCATATGCTAAGTCTACAACTTTTAATAACCCAGTTGAAAATTCAGTATAGTCAGGTGCATCGTCTTGTCCCATAAAATGAGATAGAGTTACACCAGCGATTGTAGCAGATAACAATATTTCTTCTCTGTCTAATGCTGAGTGGCCTCGGTATGCGTAGTCGATATATGCTACATTAATACCAAAATGATCCCAATCTTTTTTAAGACCGATAACAGTATCGATTTCATGTGTGGCTTTGCCATCACCATAATCAACTTCTGATACCCAAGCACTAGTATAGATGCCACCAATTAAATCAGCATCAATTGATGCAGATAATGCGTAACTACCTTCATGCTGTGATATGCCTCTAAAGACATAATCTGATCCTACGCCAACACTGCCACTGAACGTGGAAGCACTGACTCCATTTGCAATACAAACTAATGATATTGCTATCACTAATTTAATTACGTTATCGAAATGGGCTGATATTAAGCCCTTTATTTTTTCTAACATATGTTTCTCCTTGCGTTTTGCAATTATTATTATTATTTAGATTAAGTTTACCTATTTACGTTGGGTATTCTTATAACGGCTAATACTTCCTCCGCCGCCCCCACCGGAGCCTCCGGCTTTACCATTTTTGTCTTTTCTTTTTCTAATTACAAAAAAGATGACACCGCCAATAATAGCGATTGCTAGTAGTGTTTGAAAATCCATAAACTTTCCTCCTTTAGAATTTTTCGTTTATAATCAAACTATAAATAGTTTTCTTACTCCCATATTTACCGGTTTTTAGGGCAGTAAAGACTATGTATACAAAATATAGTAGCACTTAGTTATGGCTTTAAAAAGCTATAGGAATCGACTGCATAAATACTCACATGAGAAAAAAAGTTCAAGTTATCATCTATATCACTGGCTTGGGCGGTAACATATTAAGATTCTTGCTGTCTCTTCACAATAACACTTATCCATTATATTCCAAAGATTTATGGAACAATAACAAACCTCGACATGAAATGTACTCATTCAAAAATATAGAAGAAGAGTATAAAAGTTGGGCTGATTATGAATGTTCAGTGCAATGGAATAAACCAAATACAAATACAACATTAAACGACTTTATAGCAAATGATGAATACGACACACTAACAGTTGCTGATAATCCAGATGCTATAGACTTAGAAGATTTCAGAAGACCAAACATAGATGTAACTTTGTTGACCATTGACATTAGTGAAAAACATGAACCGATGATACAAGAGTTTTTAAAAGCAAATCAAAATGATTTCGAGTATTTTACTCTTCGAGGATCTGTTACAGATAATAGACAACGAAAACTTATGGATATCTTCCGAAAAGATTATAAGCCATATTCTTTTAACCATGATTGTTTTATTGAAGGAGAAGAATCATTCATAGAAGAATACAAAAAGTTATTAATACATCTTAGATACAAACATGATGAAACTGTGCTACAAGATGCAGTAACATTATATCGCGGTTGGCATGATGCTAGAATGGCTAAATTACCCGAAAAAACCTCTATTTAACAACAATTTAAGAATACTTCTTTATAAACCCCTCAAATCCTGCTAAATATTAGTGAGGAAAAGCAATAATGCAAAATATTTGAGGAGGACTCAATATGAATAATGTAATAGCAATAGTCAATGACGCGGTCAAAGGACTTACTAGCATCTTTGTAGGCCTATTAGGTCTCGGTGTGGTAGCTGGCATAGTATTCGGTGACTTGATGGGAATCGATGTTGTCGGTGGATTGTTAGGATTAGTTAATCAACTAGGTGAAGCCGGATTTGTTGGCTTACTAGTAGCAATCATTTTAGTTCATTTATTTACAAAAGAGTAAATTTAAGAATTTATAAAGAGCAGACTTAAGTCTGCTTTTTATTGGCTATTGATCTACGAATGCTTTTTCAATAACGAACTGACCAGGCTCTCTGTTTGACCCTTCAGTCATGCCTAATGCTTTACACCATTCAACAACATCATAGTTGAATTGTAAGTTACCACAAGCCATGACACGATCATCTGATTGTATAAATCTTGCGTCTATACGTTCATCTCCTTCGCCTGTGACTAATGCTGTATATTCTAGTTTGTCTTTTAACAGTTCATGCAAATCAGGTTCGTCTGCAAATATAGATAGCAACTCTTGCTCATATGCGAGGTCATCTCTACTTCTTACACTATGTACTACATGTATAGATTCGTATGCTTCAACTAAATCTATATCTCTTATCGTTGACATGAAAGGAGCAAGACCTGTTCCTGTTGCTAGTAATATTAATCTTTTACCACCTTCAGTGAGGAAAGTATCACGTAATGTTCCAGTGCATTTAGGGAGTAACAATACTTCTGTACCTTCTTCTACCTTACTAAGTTGATTTGTTAACGGGCCTACATCTTTGATGCTTAGAAATTCTAAGTAGTCAGCCCAAGAAGGACTAACGATACTATATGCACGTAATACTCTTTTGCCATCTACTTCTTGTCCGATCATCGCAAACTCACCAGAGTTAAATCTAAACGATTCACTTCTAGTTGTTTTAAAACTAAATGTACGATCAGACCAATGATTGATTTGTATTACTTTTTCTGTTAGCATAATATTGGTACCCGGAGCCGGACTTGAACCGGCATGACATTACTGTCGAGGGATTTTAAGTCCCTTGTGTCTACCAATTCCACCACCCGGGCTAATCTAGTTTCCACTCCATGTTTTCTTCAAGTGCATGTTGCACACCTTGAATATAATCCCTATCTTCCTCACTCAAAATTTCCCATGCAAAAGTAACTTTGTCTAGTAGATCATGTACTTTATCTGGGTCTGCAAGATGTTCATTTGCTTCCATAATACGTTGTATTTCATCCATTCTCGCAGTCAACTTTTCACGTAAATTCATAGACTCTCTCATATAGTAAGTGGTGGAGCGAATAGGGATCGAACCTACGACCTGCTGGTTGCAAACCAGCCGCTCTCCCAACTGAGCTACCGCCCCAAAAAACTGGAGCTCCTGGACCGAGTCGAACGGACGACCTACTGATTACAAATCAGTTGCTCTACCAACTGAGCTACAGGAGCTATTACTATATTTAGTGTCTATTATATCACATAAAATAATTTTGTCTACGTGGTATTATCCCAATTAAATAGTACTATGGACTTATTATCATTTTCTCACGGACAAACACAAAGCAAACTTTGGCTCTGTGAAACTATTGAGCAGTATCTACCAAAAGATGCTGTAGTTGCTATAGTTGGATGCTGGTATAATATGTTAGGTTTTATGCTTTTAACTCGTAACAAAAGCATGTATCAGCACATCTTAGGCATAGATATTGACTCAGAAGCGATTAGTATCGCTGATAGGCTATGTCAAGGCTTCATGCTTGGAGTAGATTCACGGATTAAAAATACACATGCAAATGCAGATACACATAACTTGCAAGGACACAACGTAGTAATCAACTGTAGTGTAGAGCATATGTCTGATGACTGGTTCAATAATGTAGATCCAAATGCATTAGTTTGTATACAATCAAGTGATGTATCTAAAGAAGAAGAACCTTGGTTAGTCACTAATCCTTGCTCATCATTAGAAGCATTAAAGGAACGATTTCAACTATCTGAAATATTAGTTGAAGAAACAAAACATTTTAATTATGGGAGTTCAAGTTACAATCGTTACATGATCATTGGCAGAAAATAATGTATGATTACAATGACATTAGAACAGTACATTTAGAAATTACAGAAAAGTGTAATGCAGCATGTCCCATGTGTGCGAGAAACATAAACGGAGGGGAGGACAATCCTTGGTTACAAAATGCTGAATTGTCATTAAATGATATCATTACTATTTTCCCTGACAAATTTATTCAACAATTAAATCATATTTTTATGTGTGGTAATTATGGAGATCCTATAGTTGCTAAAGACACATTAAAAGTATTCAAACATTTCAGAAACATAAACCCAACATTATATCTTGGCATGAATACAAATGGTTCAGCAAGAACTGTGTCATGGTGGAAAGATTTAGCAACAATGATTGGCTCTGATGGTTATGTTGTTTTTAGTATTGACGGACTAGAAGATACTAATTACTTATATCGCAAAAATACAGTTTGGGAAAAGATAATAAAAAATGCAAAAGCATTTATAGATGCGGGCGGAATTGCACATTGGGAGTATATAGTTTTTGAGCATAATGAACATCAAGTCGAAGAGGCCAGAAGACTTTCAGAGCAAATGGGTTTCCAAAAGTTTCAAGTAAAAACATCTAGTAGATTCTTTTCAAGTGTGTCAGGATCAACTAAATCATACATCAAAACAATTGACAGAAACGGCTCTGAAATCGTCATTAGAGAGCCCAGAGAAGCCCTCTACGCTAATCCAATGACTAAAGAGATGTCAAGTATAGCCGAAGAAAAAGAGATCATTTTTCCAACGAAAAAAGCAGATTTGTTAGGAAAATTAAACCCAGAAATGTTTAATTCTAACTCTAAAGTTCAGCAATATTATGACACTACTCCTATTAAATGTAAAGTAAAAGAAGAGAAAAGTATCTATATTAGTGCTGAAGGAATCTTGCAACCATGTTGTTGGGTTGCTGGTCAAATGTATAATTGGTATCATACACCTAAAGGTAGTCAAATATGGTCTGTGATTAATAAAGTGGGTAAAGAAAATATTAGTGCGTTGAATTACACTATCGAAGAGATATTAGATAATGAGTACCTTAATCTAGTTGAAGAGAGTTGGAGTAAGTCTAGTTGTAATGAGGGGAAATTACAAGTTTGTGCAAAGACATGCGGCTTAAACGATGCCTTTGCACAACAATATCTATAAGTTAACCTAAGAGTTCTTGACCTTCTTCCCAAGCACAGCCTGTGAGTCCGCCTGCTTGTAATGCTTTTAATGTTCTTAATACTTCATCTGCATTTCTGCCTGTATCTAAAGCATTGATCGATGCATGTTGAATAGTTCTTTCTTTATCAAAGATAAATGTTGCTCTATAACAAACACCTGCTTCTTCATGTACGATACCTAATTCACGTGATAATGCTAGTCCACAGTCTGCGGCTAGAGTATGTTTGATATCACCTATCAATGCATTCTCTTTCTTCCATGCAAGTTTGCAGAATTCATTGTCACCGCTGATGCCTACAACATTAGCATGTTCTGCTAAAACATCCATGCCAGCAATTTCAGTTGGACAAACAAAAGTAAAGTCTTTAGGATAAAAATAAACTACAGACCAATCTTTTTTATGTGGGGTGTAACTCTCATGTATGTCTACTTGGACAAACTCGTTATTTTCATCAATACCCGGCAATGAGAATGCGGGAAATTTATCGCCTACTGTTTTCAATATGTTCTCCTAAATAAGTTATTGTTTGTATTTAATTGATTTATAAAGAGTAAAAATATTTTTTTTGAAAGAAAAGGCATATATACTTATATGTCACAATTTTGTAACATAACTGTCACATGGGAGAAACTATGACACTAGAAAAACTATTAAAGAAACTTCACAAAATAATGAAGTCTGGAAGAATCCACAAAGTTTGGAACAAATCAATCACTATTTCTTAATAATCGCTGAATCCGATTTAATCTTATCGAAAAAATAATCACTGACCATTTGATTAGACATTTGACTCATATGTCTATAGTCTCTATTTCGATAAAAGTAAGACTTGCAAAGTGGTTCGATTAACTTCAAAAAGAAATATCTATCTACGTCACTTAATATATTATCTAAATGATTATGCATTGCCAGTTCATGGTATATTGCGTCTAAAGAAGGCCAGTTAGAAGTCGCCATTTCTCGGTACTTCGGCATAATCAAAAACGTAAACAAATCATAAGGGACATCTTTGTATTTAAAATCATAATCTCTCATGTATGCATGAGCATCTGGAAAATGTTTAAATAAAATCTTTTGCATATCCATATCCCAACACCAAGGGGGAATAAATGCTATCTCAGAACCATGAGGCCATTCATAAGATTTAAGAATATGTATCTTTTGTTCTGTGCAATTAGCATCTGCTAATTGATCTGCTGTGGCGCCACCATGTAAGTTAAGCAAACAAAATGTATGTTGTACATCAAAATACTTTCTCATTTTGTCTACGATAAGATGATAAGAGTCAGGTCCTAATCCATCTACTCCACCATTCAATACTGGCAGATTAACTCGTTCTTGTAACTGACTAGGCCAACTATGTTCTAAAGGTCCGCCAACATTCATAGTGAAACTATCACCGATTGCTAATATGATCTTTGCTTTTTCACCGTCTACGTTTAAATCTTCGTAGTTATAATCTGCACGAAATCCCCATGAATTAAAAGTATACTGAAAATCTCCTGCAAGAGGATGAAGTTGCATGTATGTATTGTAGAAAGGCATCCTACTGAACATTTCATCTGATGCACATTTGTCTACTGTTTTGTTACGATACTTTAATAATTGTCGCCAAAGTTTTTTTGGTAAGCCGAAACCTTTAGGTGTTATATCCATTTCTTTTATTGGTCCTTCGCCAAGACTAGGGTTCTTAAATTTAATTGATTCATTATTTGCCTGCGTTTTGTCTCGCTGTAAGAGAGCCACTCGGCGATTTCTTTGCTGGTTCTGTTGCAACCGGCGCACATGTCTTCGTCTGTTATTCGGCATTTTTTAATGCAAGGTGATTCAATTTTCATCCTTTATTTGTTTACTACGAAAATCATTTACTGCGGCTTTAATGGCATCCTCTGCTAATACCGAACAGTGGATCTTGACCGGCGGGAGTGCGAGTTCTTCCGCGAGTTCAGTGTTTCTAATTGCTTCTGCTGATTCGAGGGTTTGTCCTTTGACCCACTCTGTGAGGAGACTACTTGAAGCAATTGCAGACCCGCACCCATACGTTTTAAACTTAGCATCTTCTATAACTCCTTCGTCATTAACTTTGATTTGCAACCGCATGACATCTCCACATGCTGGAGCACCTACCATCCCAGTACCTACAGTGACATCCTTGTCGTCCATCTTCCCTACATTTCTAGGGTTTTCGTAATGATCAATTACCTTATCACTATAAGCCATGAGTATCAACTCTCGTTGATACTACGTTATTAGTCTTGCCCATGCTAGACTCCTTTGTCTACTACTATTTATTCTTTATCGCTTTCTTCTTCGGACTTTCTTCAGGGAATAAATTGATTTGTTCCCAAGGCAAATAATCTTTTCCAAAATGCCCATAGTTTGTAGTTCCAGAATAGATAGGACTAAACAAGTCAAATCTGTCAATAATGCCTTTTGGAGATAAATCTACGTTCTCTGTAATCCATTTCGTAAGTTCTCTACTGTCTCTGTCACTTTCAACATAGACACTAGTAGGTTGTTCTACTCCAATTGCATAACTTAATTGAATAGTAGCCCAATCTGCTCTGCCTGTTGCTACAATATTTTTAGCAAGATAACGAGCCATGTATGCCGCTGATCTATCTACTTTAGAAGGATCTTTTCCTGAGAATGCTCCGCCACCATGAGGTGCTAATCCACCATATGTATCTACAATAATCTTACGACCAGTTAACCCAGTATCTCCATCAGGACCACCAACAACAAATCTACCTGTTGGATTAATTAAGAATTCTGTTTTATCATCTACGAGTTCGTCTGGTAATATATTAACGATGACTTCTTTAATTTGATCTCTAACTTGATCTATATGTACTGCATCTGCGTGTTGAGTAGAGCAAACAATTTTATCGATACGTTTAACTGTGTTATCATCATTGTATTCCATAGTGACTTGAGATTTAGAATCAGGGCCTAACCAAGGCAACGTACCTTGTTTTCTAAGAACAGCAAGAATTTCTACTATTCTATGTGAATAATAAGCAGGGGCAGGCATGTAATTATCTGTTTGATTACATGCATAACCAAACATGATACCTTGATCTCCAGCACCAAAGTTATCAGTTCCTAAAGCAATATCTGGACTTTGCCCGTGCATAAGATTAGTAACTTTCAATGTATTCCAATGAAATCCTTCTTGCTCATATCCAATATTTTTAACAACTCTACGAACCAAGTATTCAACATCTAAATCATCGATTTGCCCTTTGTATTCTCCAGCAACAATAACTTCATTTGTTGTCACAAGAGTTTCACATGCACAACGAAGTGCTGGGTTTCTATATTGCATAAAAGAATCTAAAATTGCATCACTGATAGCATCAGATACTTTATCAGGGTGCCCTTCGGATACGCTTTCGCTTGTAAAATAATAACTCATATTTCTCCTTTAAAATTCTCAGTGTTAAGTATACACTATTATTTACCGTAAGTCAACGGGCAGATAAAAAAAGTTAGGTAATTAAATCCCAACAATCACAGTTACATAATATAACTTGTTCTATCGCCGCATCAGGACTAGGTTGACTTTTAGGAATTGTTCCTGGTTGGAACGTTGGTCTGTCTGGCACACTTATGACAGTTGTTGGTGGGGGAGGAGATGGAATTGCAGGTCCATCTTGTGTACCACAGTTAATAATGGAACCAACTTGAGGATAAGGGTTGCCATCTAAAAATTGCATATATGTTCCTATTTCTATACATGTCATAGGAAAGAATACACCAGCAATAATTTGACCAGGAGGAACAATTCCAGTTCCACCAATACCATCAGCAGGAACTGGAGGATCAATAACAGGCCATGCTGGATTAGTCATTATATGACCGAATGGTTCTATTGGACCGATTCCAGTGATTCCTCCTGGAGTCGTATTATTTGCTTTTAATACATTAACAACATCAATTGGCATAGTATCTGCTATATTGTCTGATAACGGAATACCACAGTCAGCAAGTCTTTTTTGATTTCGTTCTGATCTCATCATTGCTACAATGTTTTGTCCTACATCACAATTTCTATCTACAATCATTTCAATTGTTTGTGCTGACATATGAGGGCGTGTGTCTTGTGCGTATGTTGGTAGAGTATCAACAAACGTAATTAAATTCTGATTACTATTAATGAAAGGATCTCTCGGAATTTCTACAGGATTAAAAGCATTGTATCTTGTTCGTTGCTCCATAGCCAATTGTCTTCCTAAAACGTCCCATGCCATATTTAATTCTGATACTCCACCTGAGTATTCAATATTTGGATTAGCAATGTTTCGTATTTCTGTGTTAGACTCATCTATATAATATTGAACTACTGAATCATAATTAAAACTTGATCCGAATGCTGAGTTAGTTGCAGTCATTGCAAAAGGGGCATAAGTTCCTGTAGGGGGAAATTCAGGCTCAGCCACTATGTCTGTATTAGCAACTGGTGCACCATAACCTGGATTAGAGTCTTGTGGACTTGAGATTCCACTAAAGCCTGGGGGAGGTCCATCTGGTACTCCTTGTGTTGCAGGGATAGGTGAAGGTGTACTAGCCCATTGTGTAAACGTTCCGCCTGAAGTAGATGCGCCTTGTATCCTTCCGAATGTTCCGGCACCATTGCTTCCTGCAAATTGATCACTTCTGCCAATACCATTTAGTGTTACACCTGTACCGTCTGAACTATAACTTCCATAATTAATACTACATATTGGGTCAGGTGCTCCTCCTCTTCCATATCCTCCACCATCGCCTGCTAACACATCTTCACTTTTAACTTTATATTGACCAAAGAATGTAGCAACTGTCCATTGATCCATTGTCTTAATACTATTGTCATTATACTCTAAGTATGGAAAAGGATCAGGATCTGGTAAGGCCGGATCTGGTTGATAATCTGGGTTTGCTGGGTTTGCATATTTTGGTGTATTCTGTACACACTGATATTGTAATGAAAGAGTTATCGCAGGTGCTTCCCATGTTACTGCTAAAAATAGTTGTTGATATATTTTTGCAAGGGTAGATCGGGAGGCAATTTGTGTTGCGCCAGTCTCATTAATAAGTGTGTAAATTCTTTCCCAAGCATATGGAAGACCTGACATACAACCAAAGAAATCAGAGTATGTATATGTTCCTGCCCAACCAGAACCAAGTGAGATTTCTTCTGGTACTGTTGCTTGTAGTGATTCATTAATAGGTTTTGCAAGTCCTGTAGGACTTCCTTCTGTGCCGTTAGCACCGCTACCATTTTCAGTATTAAGTTCTAATTGCCCAACACATCTACCAATTGTTCCTGGCGTTAATTGATCTATGTTCGTAATTTGAAGCATTGCATATCTAAATGCCGCCGCCGCTAATCCTATCTCAGTAGGCAATACGTTATTAGCACCTCCTAAATAAGAATCATATCCTTTAGGCAATTCACTTATTTGTTCGTCTGTAGAACTTGTTGTCGATGGTGTTCCATTTACTATTAACGTACCAACTCTGTTTTTGACTGCATCAGTATTGAGTGCTCCGTTTACTGAACCGTCACTGTTATAAATCAAATAGTAAGTCTTTGCCCCAGTTGGCAAATCAGTTGTTGCATTATAAAGAGGAACAGTTAATGTTGACCAACAGTCTAGTAAGAAAAACAGTCTTCTTACATTTAGACAATCTGCTAACGTTCTAATAGCATCATCTGTTAGGCACCAATCAACAAATGGTGTCATAGGAGCAATACAGTTCTTTAAATTTTCTCCTGAGATTATTACATATGCCGCATAAAGTTGTTTTTCTTCTAATGCTGTTGCGACTGTTTCTCCTTTTGAAATCAGTTTTAGTCTATTAGCCGTGAGTCCTGCCGCACCGATTGCTAAGTTTAAATCTTGTGTTAAGCCACCATTTTTAAATAGTTGTTGTAGTAGAGTTGATGGAAATCCAAATTTATCTAAATTCTTTAGATCGATTAGTTTGCCTAAAAATTTTAAATTATCTCCAAATAAACCAAGCGACTTAGTTACTCCTGAAAAATCTCCTGTGATAAGATCATCCATATTAGAAAACGCACCTTCCATAAATTCTGGAGCATTTTCTGCTATGATTGCAACTGGATTGTTTGCATTTATCCAGCCTTCTGCTGTTTGAAAAGATGCAGTGAAGTCTTCATATTTTGGAGATGGATTAGAATTTAAAACTGCACCTTCTAGTCCTTCTTTTGCATGATAGTTAAATTCATTATGTGCTTGTAATGCATGACATCGTATCCATCCCCATTGAGTTATACTTTTGTTTACATTACTAGAATCATATGGAGCCCAAGTTGCTGATTGTCCGTAATCTGTGTTACCTGCTACAGAATATCCTGCATTGGCTGGACCACCAGCATAGAGTGCCCCTGCTTCTTTTGATTTATCTGTCCAGACTTCTGAAGGATCTTCGACTACATATGTAGGAGGTTTTGAATTTCCTAATGCATAACATTTACCATTACCACTAATTGAAATGATATTATCATATACACCGTTACTTACTAGACCTCGCAAATAAGCATCATTGATAGACCAAGTAAGCATTCTTAGTACTGTTCCTTCTACTAATGTGCCGAAAGTGTACTGATCGTTTGATCTACTAATACCCATGTAATCCTGAGCATTAGGATTGATCTGAATGCATCTATTTTGTAATAGACCTCCTAATACGTTTTGACCTAATGGACTCTGCTTACCTGTATCTGCCATTATCGTAACCTAAGGCACAAAAACATCTGGCGAGCCTTGAGATATTTTATGAGTTTTGCAGTCATTGCCTGATCCTACTCTGAGTACTGGAACTCCGTCAGCAAATACTGTTGGGCTACCTTCTGTAGTTTTTGCCGCTTTGTGAGGCTTATGTTTTTTCTTTGGTGAAAAAGGTTTATGAGGAGTTATCTCACTAACATGTAAGCCTACAGGAATGCTATTAGCAAACACGGTTTCAGAACCGCGTTTAATCTTTCCGCCTGCATCATTCTGATCACCTTTTCGGCTTAGTTTAGCCATGTAATTTTATCCTAATACTAGTTTTTTCTCTGGGACTTGAATCCCTGTTGTTGCTTCTCTGTACTTGTCTCTAACTGAAGTTTCAGTTTCTGCAAAGAGTGCAACGCTACTAGTATTTAGTGTTACGGATAACTGTGGATCGTTGGTGAACATACTTGGGATAAGTCCCATGCCTTGAGGGCCAGGAGCACATGATACAGGGTGTTCGATAATAAAATTATCACCGTCTGTATCTATGACTTTCGCAATCAATTCTTCTCCACTGTTTAATTTAAATGTGTAAACTGTGTCCTTTTTTGCATCTGCTATATTCATATTATCCCTCTAATTTTGTTTTTAATTCAGTGAATCCACCAACATAATCTTCGTCTAAAAAGATTTGTGGTGCAGTACGAGCATTTGGTACTACTGCAAGTAAGTCTTGCAAAGTGTAGCCATGCCCAATTTTCTTTTCCTCAACTTCGATACCTTTTGTTTCTAGCAATTTTTTTGCTTGATCACAATAAGTACAATTGTCTTTACTCCATACAACAGCCTTCATTATTTCTCCTGGTTATTTTTAAATGTCGATAACTATATTTAATCTGATCACAAGTACTCAAATTATATTTTAGTCTCTTACAACTGAGGTAAGGCATCATAATCAAGTGATTCTGACATAACACCAATAACATAGTTAGTTGATTCATTCTCTTGTAATGCTGTTTGCTTCTTACTAGTATCACTATGCTTGTTGAACCAAGGAATAGGAGATACTTTTGGGGCAGGCTCATTGTATTTTATATTAATTGCTTTAAGTGATTCTAATGCTGTGTAGTCTACAAATTCTTTAAGAATGTTTGCATTCAAACCGATCACAGGTCCTTTCTTAAACAAGTAATCTGCCCATTCTTTTTCTTCTCTGATAACATCCATATACATATCGTATACTTCTTTCTCACATTCTTTTGCCACTTTTGCGAATCTCGGATCTTCTTTAACAACTTGCTTAATGATCCAGCCTGTCCAACCTTTGTGAAGCAGTTCATCTTGTAAGATTAATGAAATGATATTGCCGTTACCCATAAAGATTCTATTTTCTACCATTGCCAATGATGTAGCAAATGATACCATAAATCGTAATGCTTCTAAGGCATAACTTGCATGTAAAGCCATCCAAATTGCTTTGATATGTTTTTCTTCATCAATTTTTTTGCCCATTTCTTTTTGACAGTTGATTTCATGTAAGCCATCATAGTAATCACAAACTGAAGATGCCATATCTGCAATTTCTTTTGTGTCATGGATAGTATCAAAGATATCTTTAGGCACATTATAAATGTTTCTAATGATATGACTATAGGAACGTGAATGTATGTTAGTCTCAAAGAATGACCAGTTATACATTAATGCTTCTAGTTCAGGTAGACTTACGACAGGAGTAAAGACTTGTACAGGACCTCTACCTTGTAGACTATCTAATGCTGTTTGTCTGAGTAAGTTAGCAGTAAAGATATGTTTAACTGCATCACTGGCATCTTTAAAATCTCCTGCATCTTTAGTCAGACTAATCTCTTCTGGTATCCAAAAGAAACCTCTTGCAGTTTCTTCAAAGTTTGCTATTTTATCATACTTAACTTCTTCAAACCTTTGTATAGTAACTGGACCAGCTGGGTCTAAAAACATTTTGTTGTCTAAGTATGTTGTTTGTTTTGTTAAATCGTATTGTTCTTTGCTCATTGTTTACCCTTATAATTTACATGCTTCGCAATCATCGTCTTCAAAGACTGGCTCTGCTAAGTATTGTTTTGCTATTTCTACTGGTTCATCATCTAGTCGTTTGACTCCTGCTTTATTTATTAAAGAATAATAAAAAGTCTTAAGTCCCCATTGATGTGCCTGCATTAAGTTCTTTGCGATTAATGTCGTAGGCACTTTTTGATCTTTAAAGTGTGCTGGATTGTAGAATGTATTCGTTGAAATACTTTGATCTACATATGCCGCTAACACTGATGCTGTTTTTAAATATGCATCACAGTCTTCTTGTTCCCACATCAACTGATAAGAGTTTCTTACACGTTTAATGTGATAGTCTGGTACTACTTGAGTCAATGACCCTGCTTTACTTTCTTTAACAGAGATTAAACTCATTGGCATTTCAATACCGTTTGTTGAATTGATTACTACACTAGATGATTCTACAGGAGCAATCGCCATTAGAGTTGCATTTCTAACACCATGCTCTTTCATATCTTTTCTTAATGATTCCCAATCACATTCTGGTTTGAAGTTTGCTAGTTTGTTTACACCCTTTGCTCTACGTTCCCAAGGAAACTTGCCTTTACCATACCATGTCTTATCACTATCTACACACTTGCCTCTTTCTTTTGCCATTTCAACTGTTGCTTCTGTTAAGAAGAATGCTTGATGTTCCATCCATGATTTAACATCTTGTAGTGCATCTTTGTCACCATAGATGTAATCTCGTTTTGCATGCCAGTATGCTAAGTTAGTAACACCGATACCCAAAGGTTGTATTTCGTCATTACTTAACTTGCTCTGAATCGATAAGAAGTCTTGGTAATCTAAGATGTTGCATAGACTTCTCTGAAGTATACGACATGCTCTACGCATGTCTTCTGGGTTACGGAAAGCACCCCAGTTGATCGATCCAAGTGTACATAGTGCAATACGTCCCTCATCATCATCTAAACGCTTAAAGGGCTTTGTAGGCAATAATATCTCACAACACAAGTTACTTTGATAGATTGGATGCTCTGTAGTGTCGAACGGGCCTTGATTAGATACATTGTCAACATAGACTAAGTAAATTCTACCTGTGTCTGTTCTTTCTTTTAAGATACCAGACCTAAACACTTCTTCTGCTGACATTACTTTTTTACGCAGACTACGGGACCTTTCGTATTTGACGTAGAGTTCTTCAAATTTAGCAGTATCTGAATAAAATGCTTCGTAAAGATCAGGTACTTCATTTGGATCAAAGAATGTAATGTTACCTTTGTCTTTGAATCGTTTCCAAAAGAATGCATTTAGACATACACCATAGTCCATATGTCTAACTCTAGTTTCATCTGTTCCTTGATTGTTCTTAAGTACGATTAAGTCATCAAACTGATGATGCCATATAGGATAAAATACTGTAGCACTAGCATTACGAATGCCACCTTGTGAACAAGAACGTAAGTCTCCGAACCATTTCTTTAAGAAGGGTATCATACCCGTATGCATGATCTCTCCGCCTCGTATAGGGGCTCCTAGGGGTCTTAAACGCCCTATCTCAAGTCCTATGCCGGCTCTTTTACTTGCATACTTTGCCATCATTTCACCCGATGCAAAGATACTATCTAAATCATCATCACTCTTAATAAGAACGCAAGAACTAAACTGTTTAGTAGGTGTGCCGAGTCCTGCAAGTACCGGAGTTGCTAAGGTAAAAAGACCTTCACTAGCACAAGCATAATACTCCTTAATGAATCTCATTCTTGCAGACTCAGGTTCTTCTTTATGAAATACTGTTGCGGCGGCTACCATATATCTTACTTGTGGAGTTTCATATATCTTTCCTGTTGATCTATTTCTTACTAGATACTTACCTATCATTTGTTCAACAGCGGCGTAAGATGCATTCTCATCTTTCTCATGGTTAATGATCTTTTCCATCTTGTTCCAATCATCTTCTGAATACCATTCAAGTAACTCTGGCGTATAAAGCCCTGCTTCTATGTTTGTTTTTACTATTTCGTATAGGTGCGGAGGATTATAACAACCATATACATCTTTACGCAACATTGATAAACGTTGTTTACCTGCTACGAATTGATAATTAGTGTGTCCTGTTTCTGGTGCTTGTTCTTCATCGATAAGATCAACAATAGCACGTAGAGTAAGTTCATCGATTTCTCTGGTAGTAATACCATCGAAAAAATGTGGCTGTGATGTTATCTCAATCATAGACTGTGACACATCTGAAACGCCTTCACATACCTTTGCTACCTGCGCCTGCCACTTTTCAAGTGCTAGGTCTTCTACACTGCCTGATCTTTTGGTAACTTTTATATTCATTATTGTCCTATTTTGTTCTTTAGATAATCTACACTGATATTTTTTATATTACTGAAATCTGACAGCTCCGTATTTACTACTGAATTGGGCCAGTAATTCATCACATACTTTGCGTTGTCTACCGTGGCTAATACAACATCAACTTCATTATAATCTTTTGCAGAGAAAAAGTCAACATCTTTTATACCCAATAGCAACAATGTGTATACTATACCCAATCCCCTAGAATAATAGCAATATGTGTTATCATGTAGTAATTGCCAAGGGGTAGGCCAATCTTTAATATCATGTGGATGTAGATAGTAATTATTTAATGGGCATTGTTGCCAAAATTTATCTACTTCTATACAAACATTTTCTAAGTCTGATTCTTGTAATGATTTTCTTAAATCATACCATTCTGCAAGTCGAGTATCAAAACTCAGTGTAAAAACATTCATATACTATACTTATCACTTTACAGAATACGTGATAAATTCTACCCAAAAAAAAGAGCAACTAAGTTGCCCTTTTTATATATTGTTAATTTAGATTAACATCTACCGACCATGACTTCAACAACGCCATCTAAGCCATCGTTGAATGCGCCAATTGCTTTACCGATAATAGTACCTGGCTTCACAGTTTCTGGATCTGCCGCACAACCGAATCCTGGCATTTCAGAAGAAACAATTAAGTCTCCTGGCATGATTGGAGCAATAACTTTACATGGAACTCGTCCAATAAGTGCTACGTCTACAACATGCTGTCCTTCGCCTGCTTCTAATGCCGCATTATAAACTTGTGCTGGATTAGTTGTAACGATACCTGCAACAAATGATGATGCGTTTTGACCACTTGCCATAACTTCAGCAGTTGGACTACCGAATAATACTACTGTACCTGGCTCGTAATCTTCTTCACCTAAATATTTCTCCGCCAAGTCAGCGTAGGTTGCGTTAAGTGTTGATCCACTTGTTAGAGTGTAGTCACCAGTAATAGTACCTGCTGTTGAACTAGACCCTGTAGTGATCGTAGCAGACTGCAATGTACCTGTTGTAGTTGTTCCAGCAACACTTAATGATGATAAAGTACCTGTAGAAGTAATGTTGGGCTGAGCCGCTGTTGTTACAGTGCCTGCTGTTGTTGCAGAACCTGCTGAACCTGATACACTAATACCCCATGAGCCTGATGCGCCTGAACCAGTTACACTAGGTGCGCCAACAGTGTTATAAGAAATAGTTCTTGTTGCACTACCGTCATAAGTTGTACCTGAAGACTCTCCTGAGCCACCATTGTTGAATGTGACTGCATTGTCAACACTGCCTGCTGAACCTGTTGTGTTCTGATTCAGAGTTGAAACGTATGCCGCTCCGATTGCTGTACCTTGCCATACACCTGTATCAATTGTACCAACTGATGTTAGTGATGAATCTACAACACTAGAGTTAAGAGTTGAACCACTCAATGCACCTGCACCTGCAGTAATTTCAACGTTCGCCGCCGCTGTTACTTGACCTTTACCATTCACTGTGAATGTTGCGTTATGTGTTCCGTTACCGTATGCTTGTCCAGTTACTGCTGTATCTGTTATTGAGAATGTTGAACCAGTTAGTGTAAGTCCTGCGCCTGCTAAGAATGAGCCTGCTCCTGAGAACTGAACAAACGTTGCTGGGTCTGTACCGATTGTTGCTACTGGGTCTGTCATTACAAAACCAGTGTCATTTAATGTTGAACCTTGTTGTATGAATACAAAGTCACCGCCAGCCATTTCAGTTGGTGTATCAAAATCACTTGCTCTTGTTAGAACAGTTGATGATGTCTTAACATAGATACCATTGTTTGCTGTGGTTGCTTCGTTTTTAACTAGAACTCTGTCATCAGTTGAAATACTAATGCCGTCTAGTGTATCAAAGTTACCTGAAGATGTTGTTAATGTTGCACCAACTCCTGCTGTACCGTTATCATAAGTGATTGTTCCACCTGTGATAGATGTAAGTGTACCAGGTGTTCCTGCTATACAAGGTGCTTGTATTGCAAGTCCTTGTGCTAAGTCATCAACATACTGCTTAGTAGCGGCATCTGTTGATGCAGTTGGTGTTGCTAAGTCTAAAATTCGTTTTGAACTGACTGATACTCCACCTGTTCCTGTTGGAGCAAGTGTGACTGGCTGATTAGTTCCAATTGATGTAATTGTAATGCCTGCTGATTTACCAACGATGTTATCAGTTACAACGTTTCCTGTAGTATCTACGTTTCCTGTAGTTGTTACAGATGCGAGAGTTCCTACTGAAGTAATGTTAGGTTGTGCCGCAGTTGTTACAGTACCTGCTGTTGTTGCAGTTGCTACTGTACCAGTAATGTTGCCTGCTATAACGTTTGATAATCCACCTGCATCACCTGTAAACACTCCTGTGTTTGCTGTAATTGCTGAAGCAGTAATTGTTCCGTTAACACCTAAGCCAGTTAATGTACCAACTGATGTAATGTTTGCTTGTGCCGCGCCTGATACTGTACTTGCTACTGAAGCAAGAGGAACTGTTCCAGAAACATTTGCTCCTGCTACTGTGTTAGCAGTTGCGGCGAATGTTACTTCACCACTTACGTTAGCACCTGCTACTGCATTTGCTGTTGTTGCGAAAGTTGCTAAGTCTGCTGTACCATTCAAGTCACCTACAATTGGAGCAGTTACTGCTAGTGAACTCAAAGTTCCAACTGATGTAATTGCACCTTGTGCCGCAGTACCTAATGTACCGTTTAATGTAGTTGCTGTAACAGTCGTTGCTGATAAGATGTTTGTATCTTTATCAAATGTGAATGTTGAGTCTGCACCAAAATCTCCGTCATCATTAAAGATAACTTGAGTGTTTGAGCCTGCTGGTTGTTGTAAGTCCCAAGGATTACCGTTTGCATAGTAAAGATTATCTGTTTTAACACCTGCTGTCGCAGTAATGTTGCCAGTTACATTCAAGTAACCAGACATGAAGACACCTTCTGCGCCATCAGTTGATTCTATTGATAGGATATTTGCTTTGCCGTTTGTAGCAAATTCTAAAGCCTTTGCATCGTTGTCAACTACTTCCCATACTGCTCTGTTTTCTATAGTTCCGATACCGCCTTGTGCGATATACAAAGCATAATTGTTTATGTCTGAACCTAATGCCGCACCATAAAGACCAACGTTCATGCCACTAGCATGAGTAGCATTTGCGATACCTCTTACACCTACTGCGGCTCCTGTATCACCAGTAGCACTTACAGTACCTAGTCCATATACACCAGTTGCTTTAGTTCCGCCGTTTGTTTCACCAATACCATATACACCGATACCAGTAATTGATGCATCGCTTGAATCACCCTGTGCTTCACCAACAATACCGATGTGATCACCAAGTGATCCGCCTGTGTTGTCTGCTCCGAAAATACCGACTGCATTTCCAAAATCTGATGCTGAACCTAATCCACCAACAAGACTTGTTAATGTGCCGACAGAAGTAATGTTTGGTTGTGCCGCTGTTGTTACCGTACCTGAAGTAGTTGCCGCTGTTGCTAATGGTACTGTTCCTGTTACGTTTGCTCCAGCAATTGCTGATAGACCTGCACCAGAACCGATGAATACGTTACCATGAACATTACCGAATGTATTAACTGTGATTACTTCGTCTGTGTTAGTAACATCAGCACCGAAGATAAATTCACCTGCTGAGTTGTCCCAACCCATAAATGCTGATAATGCACTTGAATCATAATATTCTAATTGTGTACCGCGATCTTTGCCATCGTCAGAAACAGGTGTTGCGCCATTAGCGCCGCCGCCCATTGTGATAATTGGATCTTCTACTTCAAAAGAACTTACATTGACATAAGTTAGATCACCGTTAACTGTTAAGTTTCCACCGATAACACCGTTACCTGACATGTTTAAGTCTGCACCAGCAACTTCGCCTGTTACGCTTATGTTACCACCGCCAATGTTGCCTGTCACAGATAGGGCTGTTAAGGTTCCAACACTTGTAATGTTTGTTTGTGTACCAGTTGCTAATAGACCAGAAATGTTTGTTGATGTTAATGTATCTGTATCTTTGTTGAAAGTAAAGTTTGTGTCTGCTCCAAAATCTCCGTCATCGTTAAAGATAACTTGAGTGTTTGAACCTGCTGGCTGTTGGAAATCGTATGCGACACCATTAGCATATAAAAGATTGTCTGTAAGAACTCTTGTTGCCGCAACATTTCCTGTCACAGTCATTACACTTGTAGTTTTGTTAAACGTAAAGTTTGCCGCTCCAGCAAGTGCTGAGTCATCGTTAAAGATAACTTGAGTATTTGCTCCGCCAACTGTTGGGAACGATGTAACTGTTCCACCACTGTCTTTTACAGAAAGTACGTCACTGTCATTTAAGAAGATAGTACCTTTGCCGGCAGCCGGTGTTGGGACTGATCCTGATACATTTTGTTTTAATATTAGCATTTCTAATTACCCTATTTTAAATTTATTTACCATGCTACTGAGCATGATTATATTTATCTTGTTCTGTTTTTGCATATGATTAATCTGGTACATATGTTCCTAATAAGTTAACACTTGTACTTGAGTTAGTAGGCGTTGCTCTTAATAATATATTACTGCCACTTACGACTGTAGTTAATGTTATTAAGTCTGCACCTGTAGTCGATAAACTACCATACACAGTTATTAAACTAGTTGTCCCGTCATGTACTAATAATACTTCAAGTGCTTGATAACCTGTGTTATCTGACACTTTAATTGTATATTTTGCTGATCTATAAGTAGATGCGGCAAATGTATCAATCGTGGTGTTTGCACTCCCTACTGAGACTGCTGTTCTACTACTGTAGAAATCTTCTACTGATAGTGTTGTTGATGTTATGTTGTCAGCACTGACATTACCACGTGCTGTTAACGTTTTTCCTGTACCACAAAGTGTAACGTTAGCATTTAAACCAATGTTAACATCTGTCATTGTAGTTGTAAAGACACCTGCAGTTGTTGTACCAGTATCTACTGAAATTAATCCGGCGCCTACGCCAGTTCCAAATCGTACATCGCCTGATGTAGATATATAATTGTTACCAGATACGTTGCCTGTTGCTGTTACTAAACCACTTGTTTTATTAAGTGTAAATGATGCTGATCCGCCGAATGCAGTACCGCCGTCATTGAACTGAATTTGTGTATCTGATCCAGCCGCATTTGAACCAAATGTTACTGCTTGTCCGTTTGCATAATAATAGTTGTCTGTTTTGACACCTAATGGCACAACATTACCTGTTGTAGTTAATACTCCGCCACCGGTCATTGAAAATACGTCAGCATTTCCTGCAACACCCATTGTTACTGATGCATCTGCTGAGTCTATAGATACATTTGAAGTACCATTGTTTATTGCATATTGGTTCCAGTCTGTAGAACCATCAAAAATAAATTGCCCACCGTCACCATTAGTTAAAGTTAGTGCGCCGTTTGATTCTTCTTGTATTAGAGCATCACCAAGGTATATAGTTTGCCCACCTAAATATAAATCTTTCCATCTGTTTACTGATGAACCTAAATCGTAAGTTATGTTTCCTGTAGGAAGAGTGTTTCCAGAAATAGTAACATTACCTGGTACTAACAATTCACCAGTCGCTGGTGTAAATGTAAATCCTGTATTACCAGTTAACGTTCCATTAGAATCAAAATAAACTTGTGAAGATTCTGCATTCTGAGATGTACCAACTTCGATAAGAATACCATCGACAGTTAATGACCCTTCAATTTCAATTGCTTCTGAATACAATCCTTGAAAGTTATCTTCCAATACGAAATCATCACTAGAAGCAATGAAGTAAGGCATATTAGTGACAGAATTGGCTGCCTGCCCAGTAGCACCAAATGATAACCCACCTGAGCCATCTGTGATAATACCTTGTCCGCTTGATCCGCCAGTAATTGTAACATTGCCGATCGCACCGAGATCAGATAGTCCAGCACTAACGTCTAAGTTAGTTGGTGTAACGTTACCTACGTTACTGACTATCTCAACTGGTGTTTCGGCTACTGAGAACCCGCCAACTGAATTGAAGGACCTAATTGCCATTATTAAATAAACCTATATTGTGTTGTCCACACTGTTGAATCTGTCGCCGCTGGTGTTACCAACAATTCTAAATCTGCTCCATTTAACCCTACTGCTAATACTCCAGCAGATCCAGTTAAGAATGATTGACCATAAGTAACAAAGTCAACTGTTGATCCATCTGTCACAGAAAGTACTGATGCTACACTAACATTACCTGATGTTGCGTCTATTCCTTTTACTAAGAACTCTACGCCATTAACTCCAGAAACTGCAAAACTTGCAATTGCTTGTTGAGATGTAGATGTAGTAGTAACTGTTGCCGCCGCTAATGTTGAAAT
>Ga0181389_1000048_pt1 | contig 39130 bp, 60 predicted proteins | sample 12SPOviralmetaG_FD_130121 | JGI IMG/M metagenome (GOLD analysis project Ga0181389, IMG submission 130121) | Marine viral communities from the oligotrophic San Pedro Time Series (SPOT) site, San Pedro Channel, CA, USA - 12 SPOT_SRF_2010-06-29 | ecosystem: Environmental > Aquatic > Marine > Strait...
CGCTACGAGTTTTCATAAGGATTTTCTCCTTGCGTTCTCTCATTTTTTGCTCACGGTATGATTTAAGTAGGTAATCGTATCTGTTCATTACACTCTCCTTTTTACAGTTAAGTGCGTTCCTTCAGCATAGATGCTTACTTCCGGCCTATAATCGGCTGAACGTTGTATAATTATTTAGTCAAAAAAATAGGCGACACAAAGGCCGCCTATCTTAGAAAATAACAAAATTGCTATTAGTTGTCTAATAGACCTTTTGCTAATGCTTTGTAACCAGCACCGATAACCGCTTTAGGAGCCTTAGTTCCCATTACGTATCTTGATACTTTTGTACCTCTGCTGTTTTTTCTTGTGTTTAAGAACACTGGGTGACCAGCAAATTTAAGTGCTTGGATTACCGCTTGTGGGTTACCAGCCTTAAATCTGTTCTTGATATCTGCACTTGTTAGTGCTTTACCGCTTTCGAGTGCAGTAAGTACTCTTTCTTGAATTGTAGTTTTAGTCATTATAACTTCTCCTTATATATAATTAAAGTTTACTCAAGTCTTGATAAAGATACTATCTCTACCAACTATTACATTATACACTAATTTGTAAACAAAGTCAAACACTAATGTAACCAAAAGTTGTATAGGTCACCTTAAGAACACTGCCGAACAGTATCTTTTGTTCTTTCTTAGTCATTGTAAGTAATCTTGTCCTGTTCTACTACCTTAGTTGTAAATGTAATCATGTTTACAGCATGTTCCAATTTATTTGGTGTAATGTATCTTACCAAATGTGCAGGAGTTATAATTAATCGACCTCTGTCGATAATAAACTTCTCGCTTGGTGCTGTATATAGACTCAGTGATTTGTCCACTGGAGTCGCTATTGGATTGTTAAAAGGTGCTTCAACAATCATATCAATACTCTCCTTCTGTGCTGATGGAAAGTAGTGACCAATAAACAGACTGTTATCATATGCTTTTGGTTCAATACCTTTACCAGACTCAATAGTTTCATATTTTGAATCTGCTAATTCGTGATACTCAACACTATACTCATTTGTATATGCTTTGATACAATCGTTTATTGCTTTCTTTAATAAAGGCAGTGTCTCTAATACGTTTTCTTCTACACTGTCTAAATTAATTAGGTTATATACTTTTTGTTCTTCTGCCGGATGGAATTGTGTTAGATCAAACATACCTACACAAGTAGGAAAGATACTAAAAAATTCACTCGGGTGTAATGTGTCTGTTTGATGATGCATTATTCTACCGCCACTGCTTCTGAACTTAATGTAGCCTGTTGCTCAAGTCTGTTCTTTGGTTCAAAAGACGTTTTCAAGTACGCCATCATTTTTTCTGGAGTTGTTTCAATATATGGATCAGCATCTGAACCGTCATTGTTAATGCCTGGCTCTTGCCACCATGCTTCTACAACACCATCGTTGATAACTGTCATGTAACGCCAACTTCTATTTCCAAAACCTCTATGGTTCTTACCAATAAGCATACCCATGTAACGTGTAAAGTTTCCGCTACCATCCGGAATAACTTTTACATTATTAACTTTGAGTATTTCAGCCCATGCGTTCATTACAAATGTGTCATTAACTGAACAACAGTATACTTCATCAATACCTAATAATTTGATAGCATTATAGTTTTCTTCAAAACTTGGTAATTGTGTTGATGTACATGTTGGTGTAAACGCACCTGGTAAACTAAACAATACAACTCGTCTACCTTTGAAGTAGTCATCTGTTGTCATAGTTGTCCACATACCTTCATCAAAACTGCACCCGTCATCTAAGACCGAGTCTCCAGTTCTAACTTGGAACGTTGTATTTGGGATTTTAAATCCTTTAATCATTTTTTCTCCTCGTAGTTAAAAATGGTGCCGCTTCCCGGATTCGAACTGGGCACCTACTGATTACAAATCAGTTGCTCTACCAAATGAGCTAAAGCGGCTGATACATTTAATTATCAGCAGTTACAGGTACGGGGCCTACTTCTTGGACCCTGTCGTAACGAAAACTGCGCCAACCCTTGGCATTTATGTCCCAAACTGTTACAGTTCCTTCTTTGCCAGGCTTGTCAGTTTTTGGTTTATTCTCTTCTGGAATAATATCGTAGGACTTTGTACAATCCATTATTCGTTTGTCGCCATCCAATTTTAAAAATGTAACTTGTAGCACTTCTTTGCGAAGTTGTTCGTTTAGTACTTCAACAGTTGGAATGCCTTTCATGTCTGCAATTTCTTTTTTAATATCCACGAATAACTCCATTAAGCCAATTTTGTCCACATGACTCAGCATAGGGTTTACTATGCCCTGCCATTGATCTTTCTTCAATCAATTTACCATGCTCATACATCTTAACAATATATTCCTTTTGTTCTACAATCTCAAAAGTTCTTGAGTGTAATGCTTGTTGATCAAACACTCCTTTCAACTTCTTAGCCATTTTACTTCTATTTCCTGTTGCCATATTATCTTCTCCCTTCTTACAATAATTCAAACCAGTACTCAGCGATACGTTTGTGTGTTTTAGGCCCAGGGTGCTGATGGTCCCGAGCATGATCCGTTTCTACAATCTTTGGATCAATGTTTGCAAATATACCTTCTGGCATAACTTGCTCAATAATATTGTTAGTTGCTCTACTCCAACTCCATATACTTAAAGTTTTATCTATAGCAATGTCGTTAATCCAATTTAAGTAATTAATAGTCCTATTAGTTTCTAATAGTTCGTTGTTACTTTTAAAATACTCTACGTGTTCGCTATTGTTAGTATCTAATCCTGGTCCAGGTATTAAATTTGTGTGTTGCCAAAGTGGGTGAGTATATTGTGGCCAACAAAACCGTCCATGGTCTGGTAATAACATTAAAGCAAAGTCAAATTCTACAACACGTTTTGCTACAGTATAACATTTAGCAATGTTCTCTATGCTACTGCCCACCATACCAAAATTTAGTAACGAATAGTTTGGATACCAACTTTGAAGATGCTGTATAAATGTATCTTGTTCATCTACTCCCACACCAAATGTACAACTGTCGCCAAACACTGCTATACGTGTTTTCCTACTTATATCAAGATTCCAATTGCCTCTAAAGCCGTACTCGTTGATATTGTAAGTAGTACCAGTAGGATCTACTTCCCATTCCATACTGTCTTTGAATGGTCCACATGTAAATGCTTGATTAGGTTTGTATTCCGGACAAGTTAACATGTACTCATGAAACTTCACAAGGTCATGCTTATTAGTCATTAATGCTGGACTCAATTGTGATAGGTTATCTATGCCGTCCATAGTATGTTACCAGAGTTGTTTTGTTTTACTTCTTGTACGAATTGATCCGGACTTGGCTCGTAATACTTTTCATCATACTCTTTAGGTTTATCAACAAAGTCTGTGTGCGGGTTACCACACAATACAAATGGGCCTTTTTGAATATCTAACTTAATACCTAACGTATCATCTTTAGGTATATGAAATCCTAACTGACACCAATGATTAAAGTTATCACTGCTACGTCCTGGGTTGTTACTTACAAATTCTGTATCTTCACTATATGCTTTCCAATGAAATACCATAAAGTTATGTCCTTCAGGTCTTGGAACTTCCATAATAAATCTTAGGTCGTCTTCTTTAGGATAGTTCCTTAGATCAAGACTGAACATAAGTGTTTCGTTGTCTACAGGATGATCATCAATGCGTGTAGGACGTAATCCTGGTAGTGGATATAGCATACCCATCTTTAGGTTAATAGGAAACTGTTCAATATAACGTTTTTCCTTTTCAACTTCTTCTAAGAATAATGTGCTTTGATACAAGTTAATCTTATCTGGAATAGCAACACAACCTTTTTGTCTTGCGATCAAGTCACTATAGATACGTGTAAAGTTTCTTTCAATACCAATGTCGCCAAGTGTTTCACTAATAACTAAATCAAAGTAATTTGATGGAGCCTCGTTAACATCTGCGATTATTCTATAGTTTGTAACGTTGTTTAGTTTGCATAGTTCTTCAATAGTTCCATGTAAACTTGTTTGGTTCTCACAGAACCATACTTCTTTTGCACCCTGTAATGACGCATAGATACCAAGCAATCCTGTGCCTGCTCCAAAGTCAATTACAGTTTTACCTTCTGCATGTTTTTTAATTCTACTAAAGAAACCTTGACAACGTGCATGATCTTTAATCATACACATATGACTGGCATGATCAGCAAACTCGTGATCAAATAAAGCAAAGGTATGGTCGCAAAATTTATCCACGATTAGCGATTACCGTATCCGCAAGTCCATAATCAACTGCTTCTTGGGCACTCATAAAGTTATCTCTATCCATGTCTGCTTCAAGTGTAGCATAATCTTTACCTGTGTGCTTTTCATACAGTTTAGTTAATGTTTCTTTCCAATACTGTAATTCTTTGTATTGAATCTCAACATCACTTGCTTGTCCTTGTGTTCCACCTAATGGTTGGTGTATCATGTGTCTTGCATGTGGTAAGATTTTACGTTTGCCTGGCTCACCTGCCATTGCAAGGAAACTTCCCATACTTGCCGCTTGACCCATTACAATAGTGTTCACTGGTGATTTAATGAATTGCATTGTGTCATAGATAGACATACCTGCAGTTACACTACCACCCGGACTATTAATATAAAAGTTAATTGGCTTACTTGGATTTTCACTTTCCAAGAAAAGCAGTTGTGATACAATCAAACTTGCAGACGTACTGTTTACATCTGTGTCTAACATTATAATACGATCTTTTAGTAGACGACTGTAAATGTCGTAACTACGTTCGCCACGTTGTTCTTTCTCAATTACTACTGGTACTAAATTAGGCATATCGCCCCTCCTTCGTTCTGTATACTTCTTTTGGTCCTGGAGTAGTAAATTCGTAACCAAACTGATTACCAATGTATATACTTCGACCATTCCATTTCATATGAATTTTATTCGTTGCAATGAACACATTTAATGATTCTTTTTCTCTAAAGTTATCTACTTCTGCTTCAACTACTCTATCGTTATCAGTACAAGTTACTGTACAAGTCTTTTCGTAAACACTATTCGCCATTGCGTATTCTCCTTTTAATTATTTTATATTCTAACATATCCCATACTATAAAGTAAAGAAAAAATGTTGCCAAACTACCAAACCACCCACCAAATAAGTACATAGGTATTAAGTAAAAGAAGATAATAAATTTATATACATATCCTCTTACCATTCTCTTAGGAACATAATGCACAGGCCATTGTCCGATATTTTCTATTGGAGGCCTCTTTCTATAATCTTCAACTTCCCAGTTCATAGTTTATATTCAAAATTTTGTGTTTGATGGTGTATGGCTATTTGTTTAGCACCATTCTTAATATGGAAGTGTGTTGCCATAGGATTCAACGGACTCAATGTTACTACTCTTTCTATGCCTTGTGCTTTGGCGTATTCTAAAACTTTGTTAATTATTTCTTTACCTGCTCCGCGTTTGCGACTCCAAACTGTGTATGCAATAGCAGTATTCTTTTCTTCTTTCAAGTGTGCAAGTTCGCTCATTAGATCTAATTCTTTTACATTGTGTGGAATATCATTTGTAAATGCAATACAAATAATTCCTTCAATTTCATTTTCGTATTTTAATCCAAATATTTTACGTCCATTACTAATACGCCAGCCAAGTGTTAGTTCGGGTCTAACAGGGTCTTCACTTACATCGATATCATCGAGCTCAACAAGTTCAGTACCTTTTACCCATCTAAAAAATTCTTCGCTTTTGTCCTTAAACAACTTCATACTTTATTCCTTTTTATAATCTTTAATACTTTTTGACGCATACGTGCATTGTCAAAGTATTCATATGCTTTATGTAAAGGTGTAGGTGGAAGTTGATTCTTTAATGTAATACAAGCATTAATAGGACTATGAAATCCTAATTGATCTAACTCATGTGAATCAAACTCAACAAGATTAATCTTTTCATCTGTGTTGAACTTAACATACATTAACGGATCTCCTTCACTAATGCTAATACGTTTTGCATCAGGTTTCTTTTGGAACAGAGGACGTACACCTGGACGGAACCATCTGCCAATGTCATAACTACCACATAAAGGATTGACTGCCTCTGTGTATCCGTTGTTATGATAATACGGTGGTAAATTTGTAGCCATTAAAGGCTTGTCTGCAAAAAATATGTAACCAAAGCCAAGTTGATGAATACCGTTCTTGCCTTGTGGGTCTCCAAAGAATATTGCTCCGAACTCTGGATCTTGTCTGTGTACTTTTAAATTGCCGTCATTACCATACTCAAGGTCAACACTTACTGGTGACTTGATAACAACTGTTTTAGTCATCTCTTCTACCATACCAGGACAATGTAATAGTGCTGGTCCAAGCCATTCTTTGTAATCTATGTTCTTGTGTAAGAACTCTGGCTCTTGAAATCGTAGTGGACTAATGAAATGTCTTTCACCACTACCTGGAGCGATCGCTCTTGTCCCATATACATTAACGGTCATAATCGTTAAACCACATTTTATAAGGTTGTGCTTCTTTACTGTCTTTTCTCACAAAGCCAAACTGAGCAATATTAAAACTTAATGTAACTCTTTCAACATCACTTTTGAAAGGGTATACTGCATGTCGCATAGCACCTGGAAAGAAAATTGCATCACCTGTTGTTGGTGTGTAGTTTATTCCACTGCTCTGCCATATGTCATCAATCAATCCGCCAGTGAATGTAATGTCACCTGGTACTGGTTGATTAGTGTATTCTTTTGCCGTTTCTTTTTCTTCTTTAATTACTTCAGGTATATCAATATACAAACTTGCACTAATCAAACTGTTAGGGTGTGTATGCATTGGATTAAACTCGCCTGCTTTAGTTACGTTAACCCAAGGATAACCTAATAGTTCTATTGCAAGATCATGTTCATCTTCTGATGGCATTTCATCAAGGTTGCTTACTTGTAATCCACTGCGAATATAATTGTTACAGTGTTCTGCCATTAGGTTGATAAACCTGTTTTGTTCTTCTGGATCACCTATACTTTTTAAGTCGTACTGTCCAGCAATGTTGCCACTTAGGCTTTGACCCATTGGATCGCTCTTAGCCTGTGCGTCTTTAGATAGTTTTTGTAAAAACGTTACTTCGTCATCTGTGAACTTTCCAATATAGAGGCTTGGTCCAAAAGGCTTACGTATTTCGTATCCTTTAGATTCCTCAGTCCACCCGTGACCGTTATACTTAAATTGTCTATCTATTGTTTTCGGCAATTCTTTGTTCCTTCTTACGTCTTGCAATACCACGTTTCTTTGCTTCACGTCTTTTTTCGCTTGGCTTCATGTAGTGTTGTCTTTCTCTTAACTCTTCCATCATGCCATTCTTTTTCATTTTACGTTTCATAAGCCTTAGGGCTTTTTCAACGTTGTTATTTCTTACGATTATTTCCATTTAACTCCTTTTAGTGTAGTGTTCTGTTTATAACATCGTCCTCTAACAAGTCTACACCAAAATACTTGTAACAGATTTCGATTATTGATTCTGGTACTGTGTGTTCTTCCTTACCTTCAGGAATAAACAGACCTTTCAATTCTCCTCCTGGACCAAAGATTAAACCCCAATCTCCGTCATCTAAACTATCTTCGAATACTACCAAGTCCGCCGGATCAACTTTTTTAGGCATATAGTTCTCCTCTTCGAAATATTTCATATTGTACTGCATTTACTTAACCGAATCTAACATAGTTTAATTGTGTTTCTGGTAACTTTGTAATAAAGTTTTCACCGTGTCTTTTTACTTTGGCTTTAATTTTAATTACATCTTTTTCCTTAGGCAGTACAGCCTCGGGTTTAAACTCTTTAAAAAATGAAACAAGATTGTTATCCATGTTGCCATTAATAACATGACATCCGAACTTGTCAACCCACTTAATTTCATTTACTGTTAATTCGCCTTGAATAACTTCACCTGGTAAGCCAACATGTTTGCTTTCACCAAATGATTCTTTAATTACTTTCTTATAACTTTTCTTGTGCTTTTGTTCAAAGTACACTTTTGGTAACAATGCAATAACACCAAACTCACTTCCGTGTACTTCTTTACTATTCATTTGTGCAACAAGTGTTTCCATAAAGTTACTTAATGTTCCTGCAATCTGTTGCAATGATGTATCTTTGTTTACAAATGCAACTGCCTCTTTAGCATTGGTATAATCTTCAGCAGTTGTTTTATACTGTCCTAAAATAAAATCTGGTGGAGGAGTATGTATGTACTCGTTACAATATGCAAGGATCTCTTTGTTAGCAAACATTGTAGGTGTTTCTTCGCTATACCTACGTGTTTCTTTAACTAATGATCCATTTACTCTATATGCTGTAAATGCCTTTGCTAAAACTTCTATTGTATTGTATTTCATGCCTGAGTGTGCCTTTCTAATTTATAACAATAGTATACTATCGTTACTTCAAAAAGTCAAGTAAAAAATTACCAATTATAGGATATGATCTGCGATATTAAGGTCAACCATTTGTTTGGCTGTGTAGTATTGGTCGGAAGGATTTTTGATAAACTTATTACGAACTTCTTGTATAGTCATACCAGTTGCATCACGTAATATTTGCATACATCTCATTTCGCAGTTTTGGTTCTCTTTCATCTGTGCTTTGATGTCATGCATTTTGGCATCCATGTTATCACTGTGTTGATGATTCATGCTACCTGCGTTTTTACCAATATAGCGTTCACCTTCTTTACCACTTGCAAAGATTAAAAATCCTGCACTCATAACTGCACCAATTCCTATAGTGCTTATGTTGTGATAACTGTTTTTCATTACGTCAATAAGAGCAAACATCTCGTAGAGATCCCCGCCCGGAGTATTGATATACAGTTGGAGTGTACGTTTTGGTTTCTTAACTAAATTTGCACTTATGATCCATTTGATTGCTTCACTGACATTTTCACTTGTAATCTCTCCTGTGAGATAGTGAATGTCGTTATCAAGTAGATTACGATCTATAGCATCAGCGGCTGAAAAAAATTCGTTCTGTTTACTCATATGCTTCTTTATACTTATCTAAGTCGTCCCATGTCCATGGCTTTTTCTGTAATCCTTCTTTGTCAACCCATTGTAGAAACAGTCCTACTTCTCGTCCATGTGCTTCTATTTCCCAAGGTCGATCCCAGTATTTTGGCATTTTCTTATATTCTTTGCCATCAAATCTTGTAGTCTTTGTGTTCTCTAATTCTACCCAACGTCCTGTTGCAAACTGTGAAATATGCACCATTTCGTGTGCTACAGATTCTAACATTCTACGCAAGGTAAATGTCTTATCAACACGTAACGTATATTCTTTGGGTCTAAAGTTATTGTCCTCGTATACAACGTCAGCAAGATTGCCGCACTCTTTGTATAGATTACCCATTAGTTCTATGTCTATTTCTAACTTATCAGCAGTTTTATCTGTCATCAAATAGTAACCTGAAAATACTGCTATACTTTCTACTAATGCACGTTCTTTCTTTGTGCCACCTGTGATGTTTAAGAACATTTTGAACCCTTTAATTTACGATCGTTATATGTATTATACATTATTGTACACCATTTGTCAAGTATAATGTGAGTACTTAAATTACTTATCCATTCAATAAATAATAGTGTTGGAGCGTGAGGGCACCCAACAATACAGAATTCGCAAGTTAGGAGAAGGCGCTAACATGTTCGTCCACTTAGAAATAAGATGGGCGGTTTTTTTTGGCTTAATTATCGGATAAGTTTTCTGTCACTACCTGGACGTCTAATTACTGGCTTCTTAGTTTTAGGCTCTTCTTTAATTGGTGTGTCTGGTACTTTAGATTTTTTCTGTTCTGCTCTAAGTTTAATTACTTCTCTTTGTTCAAGTTGTGCTTTGAACATTTCCTTTACTTCAGGTGCATTGTTTGAATACTGAATAAACAGGTTTAGTCCAGTCCAAGAATTACCTATGAATAATAATTTTCCTGATCTATATAAACTTGACCTGCTATCTTGAGTTACAAATGTAAAGTCTTTATGGGTATACTTCAAATGAGTCCTTTCGCTTTCGCTACAAAATAAAAGATTGATCCTAACATAATAACACAGAAGCCTAATAATACAGTAATCGATACTGCTTCAACTAATGCTTTCTTTCGTTGTGCTTGTCTGTATATAGTGCGTTCACGTTGGGTTCTGATCTTTCTCCGCATCTCTTTGAGTTCGTCCATAGTGCCGTGGCCGAAACGCATATTAAGAATGATAGACAGTTCTTTTTCTTGTTCCATGATTTTCTTTTCATGAATCAATAATTGTAGTGCTTCTTCTTCAACACTGCCAGCGGCGAATAATTTTTTGAATATTGGAGGTTTCTTTTGTTCTTGTTGTGCGTGTCTAAAATCTGACACTGCGGTATACCATTTGCCAAGTTGTCCTGCTACTTGTTCGAACTCTTGGCCTGCACTAACAAACTTCTTTACTGTGCTGAACGCTGTTGTGGCGGCCATGACTGCACTAATTGGATCTATTATATTGCCCTACACTCTCTACAGGTGCCCATTCCTGCTAAATGTATTTACCACAAATCAGTATTACACCAGTATTGTGATCCTTCTTGACATCCTCTGAGTAATAGTTCTAACATTTCAGGAAGGTCTTGTGCAATACCTGTAATCATAGCAAGAAAAATAAACAAGAAAAATGCTATAATCGGACTTGTTAGTATTAGGTACCAATAGGTTCTAAATATTCCGTGTCCGTGTTCAAGTCTGTATTGTCTTTTACGAGCAAACCAATGTACTATTGTTTTGACTATTGACTTAATCCCGCCAACAAACCAATCACCTATAAAATGTCTAATGATTCTAACAACAATAAGGATTGGACTTGAAACCACTTCCCATATTAAAAGCAATGCATCGACACAAAGATCAACAACATGATCTATGGTCCACCATTCTTTAAAACGTTGCCACCTACTCTTGTTCATACTGTATTTATTGTTGAGTTATAGTAGTTGTACCACAACCATTTGCGTTAACACAGGTTTGATTTATTGAATATGTTTGATTTGTTGAACCTTGTTGTGTAAGGTCAAGTCCTGAAGTGTACCCTGACATAGACACTGAAGTGTTATGTTGTCCACTTCCGTCTTGTGTAATGTCAACAGTTTGATCACTGCCAACGGCAATTTCTGCATAGTGCGAACCTGCACCTTGTTGATACAAGTCTATATCATTGTCATCACCTTGTACAGAAATAAATGCTTTTTTATCTCCGTCATTAAGTTGACTTGTTAAAACATTATTGTTGTCACCATCTAAATCTAATGCAAGGAAGTGTCCATTAGTTCCTATACCATTATTGTGATTTTGTGTGATGCTTGTTGTATTAGTGTCGCCATTTATATCAAATTCAACTCTATTGTCGTCTGCACCTGATGTACTACCTTGATCAACAGTTGTTGTATTAGTGTTACCTGTGATATCAAACAACATAACATTATTGTCGCCTTTTTGTTTTAGTGTAGTAGTGTTGTTACTTCCTGTAATATCTGCATTTACATAACTGTTTGTTGTAGATCCAACTCCTGCTATTAAATTATCATCGCCGTCTTGTACAATAGTGAGTGTATTGCTGTTACCTACTTGATTAATGTATATACCATTGCCACTGTTTGTTACACCTCTTGATGTTGTTATCTGTGTAGTCTGTGCGTTGCTTATGCTTGATGTATAAGACGATGTTGTTGCGACCAATCCTTCTTCTTGCATTGCTTTTAACAACAAATCATTCATGTTACTTGCATATTGGTGAGTTGAAAGAAACTGATTATAACCAAACGTTACATAAACTGCACCGCCGTTTGAACCGTAATCCCATTTATGCATCATTTCAATTGAAGATGTGGTACTATTAGCAGTAACCATTTCACCGCCACTAAGATTGTACATATATTTGTCTGTGCCTGGTAAAATATTTTCACTTGCTGTGCTACTGGCATAATCGCCTCTGGCTATATTTTGATAACCACCATTACTACTACCGGCTTGAGTAAAACTACCTACACTCATCTTAGTTTCTATCAGTGCTTCTATAGTGCCATTTCTGTTTGTTGCATAACGACTACCTACTATGAGTAATTTACCACCGCCACTTACATAATTGTCATACACTGTCTTACAAGTACTACCACAGTTTGAAGTTCCTGCGATATCAATTACAAGTTCTTTGCCTGATACATCATTTGAACTAACCGAGCCACTTGTACTTCCTGTCACAGTAAAACCTAAATCCTCAAGTTCGCTTTTTAAATTGCTGTAATGTGAACTTGTGTTTGTTCCACCTGTGCTGTAATATATTAATGCATCATTTGCAAATGCTTGTATAGGCAATACTAATAATAAAAATAATATACTACTGTACTTGAATAATGTCAATTTCATTTTGCCCATCTCCAAGTTGATAATCTCTGTATTCAAAATCATTTTGTTGCATGTTTACATTGTAGCCATACTGTTGATCTAAACGTAATTCATAAAAGTTTCCTAAACCATCATCACGTCTTAACACCCAGTCTGGGTTTTGATCATACAGTTCTATTCCTGTTTCAGGATCTTTACCTAACTGTATACCTTTTTGTCTTGAGTCTAATGCTCCACGCATAAGTCTTGCTAATGCTTGGTTAATTTGATCTAAGATATTAGCAAGAAAGTTTTGACCTAAGAAGTCTACGTCCAGGTCGGTCATCCAAAGACCCTTTTCACTTTCTGCAAAGTAGTTTGTATTAAGTTCGTCAAAGTCTAAAAAGTCGACGCCTAAGAAGTCACCTAACTTTCTAACTCTTTCATATTCTTGTTGTTCATCATCATACACAGGCTTGCGTATGATTAGCAAGTTGTTAATGATTAAGTTTGTTGGATCTAATAAAAGGGGTTTCAGTGGAGCACTCGCACGAGTGTTAACCGAAGTAACTTGGAAGGCCTTATTGAGTATTACTATACCCACATCGGACTCCACCGAAATTTCTCCTACTACACATAACCCATTAGTCGTACAACTGGGCAGTAGGATTACCATAGTGTTACCTGTTTCGTCTACAGTCATGGTAAAATCTGTTCCTCTAACACCAATCACTGCTGTTGGTGTTTTTATAATGACATTTTGTCTTGAATTCTTTGCGATTTGTCCAGATGCATAACGTACAGTACCGAGTGATGCCTTTAAACTCAGTGCTCCTGTCTTTGTGTTTGGATCATAAACAAAATCGTCTATTATTAATTTACTGTGGGGAGTAACGTCGACTCTGGTCTCGTCAACAAATTCAATCGCGGTTGCTCCTTGCTGTGTTAGTACGGTGTCCATACTAAACACATCGGTGTCCTTTTCACTCTTTACTACATCGCCCTCTTGCCTTTCAATTACTGCGTTACCTTCTTGTTTGATAACGTCACCAATTGAGTTGGCAAGAGCCGATGAAACAGTCAAGACGAGGAATGATACTAAAACACCTAACTTCAACATACGCTAATCGCTTTGCGTTATGTTGATAGCCGCGTTATCACCACTTGTTGTCAAATTGATGATGTTGTCATATACACCTGATTGTGATATAACTGTTAATCCTGCATCACCAGTATGGCTGTGTGTTAACGTATGGCCGTTAGTATCTCCGTCACCAGTTTGTGTGTAGGTTGCTGAGTTACCTGCACTACCTGAACTGTTTGAAACGTCGATATCTGCTATTGCACTTTTACCGTTTGCTGTTAGTGTAATTGTTTCGTCTGCCGCACTCGTTACATCTATTGTACCAGTGAAACTTTCTGCATCTGCACCTTCACCAATATTTACATTGATGTCTGCACTTGATCCAGTTACGTCAATACTTAAACTTACAGTGTCACAGTTTCCTGCTCCTGCACTATCACAGAGTAATGCTACATCATTACTGTTACCAGTAAGATCAATATTACCTGTGTAAGTTACACCTTTAACTACTGCTGATACAACGTTGGCACCACCAATTTGATCAATGTTAAAAGTCATTGAGTTTCCTGTTAGTGTAATACCTGTACTTGATGTACCTGCTACGTTATTATTCCCGTCTTGAGTTATGTCCAAATCTAAGTTATTACCTGACTGTTGAATATAAATGTCATTCGCTTGTACTGGTGTTAAGAAAAGTAACATACTTATAAACAGGATACTTCTTAATGAAAATGCTTTATTCATCTTCTTTCTCCTATATTAGTTTTGTCTGTTTTGTTTACTTCCTTCTTTTCATTCTTCTCTGTGCGAAGTCTTTCATACTTGTATTGTTCTACTGCTACATCTGATGGTATACACAGATTATCTCCTGAACAATACAAAGTCTTGCCTGGCCACTTTTTAAACGCCTCAACGTCTGGCAATGGTCGGAGGAATGGTAAAGACATACTAACTTCCTTATTATCATGCACGATCGAATTATCATGCGCCTTCACAGGTTTGTTAATTTTAGTCTTACCTTTAAACTTCCAAAGATCTTTTACTTCGCCCTTCATCACTAACTCTACTATAGCCGCTTCAATAGCCGCTCGAACTGCATAGTTAGTTGGTTCATTGACTGCTGAACCGGCTTCTATTTCAAGCGCCTTTGTTCCTAAGTCAAGAAACCTAAATACGTCTGCTCCAGACGCATAAGATGCAATCGTTTTTTCAGTCGCTACACTTAATAATACTTCACCAGTTTGTACACTCACGATACGCATTGCTACTGTTACTTTATCTGTTCGATACTGTGTGTTTGCGCCAATACCAAAGTATCTTGCGCCAGCACCGCCACTTGTAATGTTACTGTCATACCCTATAACACCGCCTTCTAAAAGTAACCCTGCAAATTTCATGGGTTTCAATTTGTTCTGCCCATCCTTGCCTTCATATAATTCCCTTGTTGATCTAATTAATTGCCTCTCTTTTACTAAATTTTCTAAGCCTACTCTTTCTAAAACGGTGAACCAAGTTCCGTTACCTACTTCTTTTAATCCACTTATCACCCAAACCTCAGCACCTTGTGTAACTGCTGAACTTAACTGTGAGAAATTTTGACTTGGTTTACGTTGCCCTGTTTTGTCAGTAAACCCATATATTGCTATGGTAATCTTATCACCATCTAATTCGGGTGTACTTTTTAAAATACTTTCGATAGGACTTCTGACTACCTTAGGATTTTCAATCATGCTGGAAGGCATAGTTGTTGCACAACCTGTCATGAGGATCAGCCCTAATAATATTGTCAGTATCCTAAACATTTTCTTAAAATCCAAATCCACTTAATGGAACAACTATTTCTGTAGTAGTACCGTCTTCATTTGTAATTGTTACAGTAATAGTATCCGAGGTAGTATCTTTGACCCAATAAACTGTAGCACCTTCAATGGTTGCTGTTCCTGAGTTAGCACCGTCATCAGTAAACATATTGTCTACTAACTGTTTACTTAACTGTGCGTAAATTCTTGACTCTACGTTATTGAGAAACTTGGCAAGGGTTGTGGACTCTGCTTCACGTTTGGCTTTAGCCGCATCGGCCGCCGCTTTTTCTTCTGCTTCTTTCTTACGTTGGAACTGTAATTGTTCTATAGAAAGCACGTGGTTGGAATATCCTTGTCCCGAGAACGAAGGATTTTTAAATTCAAATGTTAAATCATTTGCCACCGCAGGGGGTGACATTGTTAGGTAGAGCAATCCCAGTAATAGAATCACTCCTGTTCGAGTCAGTTTTAGCATTAATTGCCCTCCACATGTATTTACCGTAGTTCGACTCGAAATTCACCAGGTACAAAAATTTGACGGTCACATTAATTTGTTATGTTTAAATGTTGGTTTTTTGACGGTTTGACAAATAACTCAGCACATAAATATGTATATGAAATACATAACTCACTGGGCAACTGCCTTACTCACTTTAGCATTTCTTACATTTTACGGATATTCAGATCCATACGTTAAACAATTATTAAGATTAAAGAGTTTTGATGTTGTTCAGCAGTATGATGTTCCTGTTGTTAGCGAAGATATTGCTATACTTGAGATAGATGAGAAGTCAATTGAGAAGTATGGACAATGGCCTTGGAAGAGAGATGTACTTGCTGAGGTTATATGGAAGTTACGTGAGTCAGGTGCAGGAGTAATTGTACTACCTATATTGTTTTCAGAAGAAGATAGACTTGGTGGTGACATGGAACTTGCTCAAGCAATAGCCGGAAATGCTGTTGTGATTGCACAAGTAGGAACAACACAAGCAAACAAAAATGCTGTCCCAAGAGGCGTTGCTAAAATAGGCGATCCTATGCCTTGGTTATTTGAATGGCCAGGCATGTTAGGACCAATAGAGTTATTAGGAATGAACGCCGACGGTGTTGGTGTTGTAAACACTGTACCAGAGATAGATGGTGTTGTACGCAGAATGCCACTTATAATGCGTGTAGGAGACGATACATATCCTGCTATTGCTATTGAAACTATTAGAGTTGCTGTTGGTGATCCAAGTTACCAAGTTAAAACACAACAAGGTGGAATCACAGCAATGCGTATTCCAAAATACGCAACAATAAAAACTGATGCTAACGGACGCATATGGTTACGTTGGAACAAACAATTTCCAACATACAGTTTAACAGAAAATGATTACACACAACTTGCAGGCAAGACTGTTATTATAAGTCCGACAGCAGAAGGACTTAACAGTATCATTGCTACACCTAACGGAGAACGTTACTCACACTTGCTAACAGCCACAGCATTACAAACAGTTATTAACGGAGATACTATTGTACGTTTTGATTATGCTACGTTTGTAGAATGGGCAGGAACTGCTTTACTGGGTCTTATAATCATCTTAATGGCTCTTAAAACACCGTATTGGCTTGTAGGTACTGTTATAGTTGCTGTACCAGTAAGTGCTGTGTATGGAGCATATTTTGCGTTTACAAGACACCTTCAACTATGGGATTGGAGTTGGCCAGTAATTGTAATTGCTATTGTTGGACTACATGCAGTCTTTAATAGATTTGCAAAAGAGTTCTTTGAGAAACAAGCAATTAAGAAACAGTTCGCAGGATACGCATCACCAACTGTTGTGCGTATGCTACAAGAGAATCCAGCACTAATCAAAGACGGTATGAAGAAAGAAGTTAGCATACTGTTTTCAGACTTACGAGGCTTTACACCATTAGGTGAATCATTCGGTGATGATGTAAAAGGCCTAACAAAAATTATGAATGGCTACATGGACGCAATTACGCAACCTGTACTTGATGCTGATGGTATGATTATTAAGTACATCGGCGATGCAAGTATGCATATACATAATGCACCAATAGATGATCCTGAACACCCTAAGACAGCAGTTCGCACAGGATTAAATATGTTAACAGCAGTGGAGAAATTTAATGATAAAATCACAGCAGAAGGCAGGCCGCCAATTGGCATGGGAGCAGGCATCAATACAGGACTTGGCTATCTTGGAGAAATGGGTAGCACCGCAAGACATTCGTATGATGTACTCGGAGACGCAGTCAGCACCGCCGCAAGAATCGAAAGCAAATGTAAAGAATACGGATGCCTCCTATTAGTAGGTGATGCTACGTATCAGCAAACTAAAGACGACTTCTTTTACTTAAAGGTAGATGAACTACAGGTAAAAGGTAAGAGTGTTGGTATTACTATATGGACTGTGCTTGATGGTATGAATACTAATTCAGATCGCAAGAGTCAGAAAATGCACCAAGACATGCACGAAGCATACAGAGCCCAGAAGTTTGATGAAGCAATATGGATCTGTGAAAAACTATTGAGACACTTTGATGGCAAAATGGAAGGCTATTACAAGATGTGGATTGAACGTTGTGAGTTCCAAAAAACACAGGACCTACCTAAAGATTGGAATGGTATAATGATTGCTACTTCGAAGTAGACTTTTTCTTATTATCTTGTTCTTCTTTGCGTTCTTTTGCTTGATGCTCAAGAACCATATTTAATTTTTGATTTAATCTAATCATATCGTTATCTAACATACGAACACGATCAATTAATGCTATCAGAGTACTATTGGCTTGACCAAGTACAGGTTTAATTTCTGTTGTAACCCATTTCCATACGTAGAACACAAAGTAACCCATGCCCATTGCCGCAACAATAGGAAAGCCAAAGTCCTTAATTACAGTCGCTAACTCTGATGTCATACTATCCTTGTATTCCTGTAGCAGTAATGCCACTGAAGTCTGGAGAACCTACACCAAAGCCCCAAATAAATCCAAGTGCAACTCCTATTGCTAAACCAATAAGAATTGATTTAATCATATCGCTATCGTACCAGTAACCTTGTCTTTGTAAGAACTGATCTGTTTGTTTATGTCCTGTAGTGTTTCTATAAAAATTCTTCAACTTCTTCCCCTAATGTTAGTCACGTCTTGCATCTTCTTTGCCCTCATTGGCCGCTAATCTATCTACATTAGGTTTTACTCCTAATGCATAACTCAACAGGGTATCTATCTTAACAAGATCATTATTCATAGTTTGTACTCGGTTGTCGAGCGATTGAATGATGTTCTTCAATCCCATTACGGAACCGGTTACTGATGCAAGTATAAATTTTAGTGTAGTGAAAACAAAAAAGCCTGCCGCTATAGCCCCTGCGATAGGAAATCCAACTTCACCCACAAATGATAAAAAGTCCATTTGTGCCCTCCTGTTGTTATATAAGTATTTATCGGCTAAATATGATTATGGAACCGTTAATCCTGTTGCTCATTAAGCACTCAATTATTGATTTAGGACTTCAACCGTTATCTTATCCACAAGGGAAAGGTAAAGCCAATTACTTTGGTTACATGGGGCATTTAGGACATTACATACCACATGGTGTCGGTACTGTCATTGTACTATTATTCTTTGTAGACCCGTACACGGCGCTCTTAGGCGGTTTAATCGACTGGTTTTTGCACTGGAATATCGACTTTACTAAAACTACAATCCGTAATAAAAAGGGTTGGACTAATAATGATCGACAGTTTTGGTTGTTAAATGCATTGGATCAAATCCTGCATTATCTAACATATTTCTTAATTATACTTTGGTTAGTATAAGAGGCCCCGAAGGGCCTCTAATATTTTAAATTTAGAACTTGTATCTAATTGATCCTACGATTTGATCAGTTTCGGCGTAGTCAACTCCTGTAAAAGTTGATGTACCTGCTTTGTCATGGTAGTAAAGACCTACTTCTAAACCGTCCTGTTTGTCAGCACGTTTAGTGACATCACGATTCGTTACTACGTTGTAAACAACACCATAGTAATTACCATCATATCCTAAGTCATCATTCTCAGTTCTGTGTGCAGTAAGATAAACTGACTCATTTACAAAATACATTGCACCTACGTCAATTCTGTTATCACTTGCAAGACCTGTGTCTTTGTCGTCCCACACTTCAGCACCCCAAGTCATTGGAACACCAAATCTAAATAGTGAACCGCCAATGGAGTAACCTTCTTGACGAGTGTCTACTGTGTAACTTGCACTACCATCTGCTTTTGTATCAATCATCATGTACGACACATCAGCAAGTCCCATTAGACTTACAGTTGCACTTGCATAAGTTGAGTTTTCATTAGCATCATAACCTAATACAAAACCATATGGTTGTTCTTTCTTAAGTCTATATGTATCAAAGTCAAACTCTGAATCACGCTCGAAGCCACCAAATGTAATAACTGTTTTATTGTTATGATCTAATCTACTACTTGTTTCAGTAATAATAATTGGAGCACCAATTTTTCCAGTTTTTGCAAAGCCTAAACGTTGTGCATCTGTTTCACCTAAATAGATTGTTGCAAAGTCATTACCAAGACCAATTTGTTTTTCAACCATGGTATTGTCTTTCGTAGCGTCTAAGGCATAGTCACTATCGTAAGTCATACTTGCTCCAGCATAATCGATATTTAAACCGTTGTCTGGTAACTCTACATCGAATCCAACTTGTAATTCTGATCTGGCTTCCCAGCCACTATCAAATAACTTGTCGTTATAGTATCCTTCGATCTCACCTGATATAAACATACCGTTTGGTAAATCAACACCAGTGTTTTCAAGATCTAAAACTCTTTGTTCAAGTGTCTTAGTCTTGTCTTCAGCCAATACTTGCGTGGTCGCTAAACCAACAAGAAGGGCTAAACTAAAGATTAGTTTGTTCATTTTTGTTATTTTTCCTTATCTATATTGCAATAAAAAAGACACCTTGACAGTGTCTTCATAATAGTTATGCACTCTTTTGTTGCATAATGTTAAAAGTGGCAAACCTATGCCGCTTTCATCTCTGTGGATTTTGGTAGGAGTTTCTTCTAATCCGAGTTATTTATCGGATCTTGGGGATTTGGTTCTTGTTGTGCAACTGGCTCTTGTGCTTTAGGCTCAGGTTCTTTTTCATTTTTTGCAATCATTTTTTCAACGTCTGCAAGATCGTCGAGTAGGTCTCCCATCTCAATAGTGTTACGCAATGCTCCTGATTTCATTGCTGATCTTAATGAAACTAAAATATCTTTAGCAGGAAGTTTTGCAATGTCTTCGTCCTCTAATGCTGTTTGAGCTTTTGCTTCTGCAGGTTTTAAAATACCAACTACCTCAATATAATGATTTGCACCTTCTGCCTTTTTTCCACTTCCTGGACGTACAACAAAATCATATGCATTAAGTGCCTCTAATAATCTTTCATCGAATGTAAGTTCTTTATATGCTACTTTGGCTTTAGGAGATAGTTTTACCATTGTAACTCCTTTTTCTCCTAAGGTAGCATGTTGCTTAATTCCGCTGTAAAGTTGTTGTATAAAATTGTATTCTTTTCTTTCGTTGGATCCACCGATTAAATCCTTTAGTGATGTTAAGGTATAAGCATATAATTTTTTAAATGGATCATCGTAGTTGTATGAAACGTATGCTACATCAGATTGGCTTTGCTTATCTTGAAAGCCGAACTCTGCTTTTAAATTATTTGGAAATTGAACATCAAACATACTGTCAATAAATTTTGTAATGGTTCCAAACTCAGCACCACTTATTTGTCCGAACTGTCTTACATTACCTGCTTTCAAACTTAACAGAGTAGTGCTTTGTCCATCGTACACAATTTTTAGATCAACCTTTGTTGAACTTTGCTGAGTAGCATCTCCACCATCACTTATTATGCTAACAATATTTGCTCCTTTGTCAGCGGCCGCTTTTTGTACTGCTGAAGTTGCTCTTTCATTTTTGTTTGCGTATATTACTGCATTTCTAACATGCTTCTGTAAGTCTTTAACTTTCTTTATGCCGGTTTCTGGACTGCCTTTATATTCTTTTGCAAGTCTAAACTCCTTATGCTCTCCGCTCATAGGATCTTCATGAACTAACCATCTTTTAAGTCCTTTAAGAGATGATTGATTTAATGTTAAGTTAAATGTACAAGTGTCTGCTTCACCTTCTTTGTATTCTGCTTTTGTTTTGTAACTTCCTTTGGTACTTGCTTCTACTAAAATTTTAATTAATTGTTTTTCACCTATTGATCCACCACCCACTTCAAACTTGGCAGTAATAGCAGAACCTAAAATTGCTTCTGCGGCATCACCCATGTTTACAGTAACACCACCTTTAATGGCTTCACCTTTAAATAGTTGCTTTACTTGAATTGTGTTAACTTCTTTACCCTTAAGATCAGTACCCTTACCTGTAATCTTACTATCTATTGCATCTACAGTTTGTTCTGGGTCTGCTGTAAATTTCCAAATCTTTGGTTCTTTTGGTCCTACCTTAAATTCACGGTCGTCACTGGCTAACATTGAATTAATGTTATCTATATAGAGTGGTAGGTTTTGTTTAGACGATCCTGCTATAGCGGACATCTCATTTACTACTGATTTGAAGTCGACGTATCTCATTGTATACGTATTTATGCGAGTTTAGGGAATAGCATGTCAGTACAAAACTTGTCTACATCTGCTTCGTCTAATCCCAAAGATTTCATTACGTTTGGTGTGTGGGGGTTTTGTTGCTGGTTATGACAGTAGTAATCTTGTGCGCCTGATACCAATGCTTTATCTCCTTCGCCTTTTGTAATACCTACTTCATCGAAGTATGCACGTAAGTTGCTCAATGCAATACGTATAATTTCATCTGCTTCTTCGTCTGTCTTTACGTTACCTGCGGCAAGCATTTTATCTGTAAAAATGTTAGTTGCCCATTCTGGTAACTTGCGTTGCTTCTCCGGAACAAAGTGTTCTACACTTTCTCGGTAGCCATCAATCATAGGGTGATGCATATCACTGCTTGGTGAAAAGTCGTGGAAGGCTCCTGTTATCTTATTCTTACCTGCAATAACATCAAAGCCGTATATGGGTGCTGGATTGTCTAACGTAGGAAAAATACATACATGCATCATCCACAAGCCTTTTGAAGAACGAGCATCAACTACATCAATATGAGCTCTTCGTACATTATCATTAGCCCAAACGCGGTTAATCCAACCACCATCGGGGCGGTTAAAATAATCCAGTCCAGGTTCTTGAATCTCTGTAGCCTGTTCGTCAAATATAGATATAACTTCGTCTTTACAATCAATTAATTTGTCCCAAAGCATTATGTTACCTTTCTGCTTGTGGTCTTCTCCAACCATGCGACTTTTTTCTGTAAGTCGATTATTTGTTCTTGTAGTAATTTAATTTGTTCTGTTACTTCTAATTCTTTTTGTGCGTTGGCTTGTGCCATAAATTCAGGTACTTCACTTAACTTCATCTTGCATCTCTTTAAATAAATCTGTTGCGAATTGAAAACAAATTCTTGCTTCAGGAGCCATGTCATCATTTAGACGCTCTCTGATTGCAGTCTTAAGTTCATCTGGTTGTGTAAAATCGTACATAGTTCCTTTGCCAGGAATCTTTTTACGTATCATTTGTCCGCCACTCAAGTCACCCATGTGTCTTGTATAAACGTGTGCCATTAACTTTTGTTTATCATCTCTAATACTCATAATATGGTCTGCATACATTTTACTACTTGGTGCAAGTGTCGGTGGGTTTTCTAAATCATTCCATAGTTCGGTGTAGTCGTCAAGTATCTTACTTGCCCGTCTAATATCTGGTAAGTCATCTAACACACCTTCTGCCATTGCAACGGTTTCTAATAAATTATAATTCACGTATTGGTTATATAAAAAAGTTGCATATACCTTAGGGTCAATTTTGCCACTCATTAATACTTTTACAAAACCTTGGCGTTCTGCATTTCTATGATGCTCGTATGTTAATTCTTTTAGACTCATTTAATCCTTCTCTATTCTGATTTGTAATGGAAAACCAGCATTACGACTTAAGGTCGTTGCTTCAATACTTTTTTGCTCAGCAAGTTCAAAACTATATACACCACACACTGCACTTCCTTCTTGATGGATCTTCATCGTTAAGTCTCTTACATCTTCTGGTGTATGTTTGAAAATAGTTGTTAAGATTTCTATTACAAAATCCATAGGTGTATGGTCGTCATTAAGTAATATAACTTTGTATCGATCAGGTGTTGAAATTACCTGTTCAATCTTTTCGTCAATGTCTACTGCTGTACTCATAGTGTCTCCTTAAGTATTTATTATGAGTGTTTGCAGTCGACCCTAAAGCCGACTGCAAATCCTTGTTTACTTAACTGTGATTGAACGTGCTTTCTTAGCCTCTGGAACAATACGCTCCATTGCTATTCTAAGCAATCCATCTTTCAACTCAGCGCCGTTAACTACAACATCATCAGCGATTGAAAAAGACTTACTAAACTGTCTTTTACTAATGCCTTGGTGTTGTACACCTTCTCTTTGTGCTTCGTTTTTATCGTGTACAGATTTTACTGTTACAACACCATCTTCGTATTGTACATCAATATCGTCTTTACCGAATCCTGCAAGAGCCAATTCAATATCGTAGGTGTAATCACCTGTTCTTACAATATTGTATGGTGGGTAGTTAGTAGTTGGAGCGTCAAAGAAGTTATCGTTGAACATCCTTTCGAATCTGTCAAATACAGGATCGAATCCTACTGTTACGGGTCTTAGTTGATTAAAAATTGATAGAGATTTGTTTGTCATTTGCTTTCCTCCTATTGTTAAGCGAGTTATATAATGTAAGACCTATCAAGCATCTTACACTAATATTTATCATTGTACTTACAATTATACGCAATTTATTGATAAAAATCAAGTATCTTGGTTACCAATTATGCGTTATATTGATTAAACACTTGATTAACCTGTTGTGTACATCTTACGAATGTTGTACACTTAGGCATATCTTTAATGCGTTTTGCTCCAATGTAAGTACAAGTAGATCGTAAACCACCAAGTACTTCTGTTAGTGTACCTTCTACTTCTCCTTTGTAAGGAATAGAAACAAGTTTGCCTTCAGCACCCCTGTATCCATCTTTACGTGTACCATGTGTTGCCATGGCCGCGTCTGAGCTCATTCCGTAGAACTCAACAAAGCTCTGTTCAGCAAAGTGCGGAACATAAGTTCCATTGTCTAACTTATGAGCACCTCCTGTTGATGTGTGTTTTGTAATAATATTGCCGCCACCTTCTTTGTGTCCTGCTAACATACCGCCAAGCATAACAAAGTGAGCACCTGCTCCAAAGGCTTTACTTACATCTCCTGGATACACACAACCGCCATCAGCAATAATGTGTCCACCGATACCGTTAGCCGCATCAGCACATTCAATAATGCCTGATAGTTGTGGCACACCAACACCTGTCATTAGTCGTGTAGTACATACTGATCCTGGACCAATACCACACTTGACAATGTCAGCACCTTTGATAATAAGTTCTTCTGTCATCTCTGCTGATATAACATTACCAGCAATAATAGTTTTGTCTGGGTATGCATCTCTAACCTTTGCAATAAAGTCTGCATAGTTTTCATGATAAGCATTTGCAACATCAATAGTAATAAACTTAATGTCTGGATACATTTCTAAGACTGCTTTCATAGTAGCATAGTCTTTTGCATCTTTATCCCAAATAACTCCTGTACCTGTGCAAACACTTAGATACTTCATCTTCACTCCTTGACTCTGTTCTTTCCAGTCATCAAGTGAGTAATGCTTTCGCATCACAGTAATCATTTTGTGTTCTTGCAGTACCTTTGCCATCTCGAATGTACCAACACCGTCCATGTTACTTGACATGATCGGTACTCCGGTCCATTCATTACCATGATGAAACTTGAACGTTCGAGTCAAGTCAACATCGCGTCTACTTTCTAATTTAGACCTTTTAGGCTTAAACAGTACGTCTTTGTAATCTAACTTAACATCTTGTTCGATTCTCATTGTGTAATTGCTCCATAATTAAATGATAGGCTCACCCTATCAAGGTTGTGTTTATTAATCTTAACTGCATGTGATTGCCAACCTGGAAATACAATAATATCTCTTTCTTGTGGTTGTACAGTAAGTCTTGTTCCTACAGTAGGATTATAGTCTGCATCTGTTGGCACATAATAGTCTGCATCATCGTCACGTACAAATTCAATGCCGCCACTGTTAGTGTCTGGTACTTTCAGATACAAGTTTCCTACAAGTAAAGCATTTCTATGCTTGTGTAAATTATTATATGCTCCGGTTGGATTTATATTCAACCAGTAGTTAAGTAAACTTACCATAGGTAACCCTAATTCTTTTGCAATGTTGTTTACCATACTATCAAGATATTCTTGTAACTTTAATCCTTGTGGAAGAGGAAACATAAAACTCATTTCTTCTTCGTTTTCAAATGTTTGAAATCCATTACAATCATTTAGTTTACCTAATGCATATTTTTCGTATGCTATTTCTGTAAGCCAAGATGTATCTATACTATCAGGTAATTTACTTTGCCACATTGGCGTTTCAAATAGACTTACTTTTTTCATTCTGGTAACTGTGGTGGTCTTGGTGTTCCTGGACCATAATTAAAACTAATACTATAACGTTCGCTTTTGCTCATGTTACTACATACACTATGTTTAAGCCAACTTGGAAATAATAATAGCAAGTTGTCTTTAGGTGCGTAACTACCTTTTTGACTTGTAAAGTGATTGTACCTATCAAGAGGTGGAATAAAATGAATTGCACTATCTTCTCTATGGAATTCAATATTACCCATCTTGTCTGGATCAATAACATTTGTATATACTACACCACTAATCAAACTTCCTTGATGATCGTGTAGCATGTTATGATCTTTGTGACCATTAATATTAAACCACATATTGTTTAAGTGTAGTTGTGGAAAGCCTGCTTGATTAACTGCAACACCCACTGCTTCATCTAATTGTGTTTTAAACTTTTTTAGTTCCCATGGAGTACTCTGTTCTTGGAACTCTGGCCATTCAACTGAACGACTTTGCCAACCACCTGAGTTACTTACACTTTCACCTTCTGGGTCTGCATGTCTTAATTGATCTGAGTATTGTTTAAGCCAGGCAATGTCTGCACCTAAGTCTAATGTTGCCCAGACAATACTTGGGAACCATAAATCTGCTTTTAGTTTAATAGCCATATTCTTCTTTTCTTTTTGCAATTTTTTTAAGATGTCTGGCTCTACCTGCCGCTTTTGCCATCTTACGTTTCTCGCTCGGCTTTTGATAAGCCTGTTTATCTTTTAGTGTTAGTAGCACACCGTCGTCATTAACTTTACGTTTGAATTTACGTAAGGCACCATTCATGTCCCCATTCCTAACTTCAACATATAGTCCTTTATATTTCTTCTCGCCTTTGTCATACTTCAAAGTAGTTTACTCCTTCTGCTACTTGTGTCATGTCGTAAACTTTTTTAACATTAATAATATTATACGACATATGGTCGGCAGTTGTCAAGTAAAAAGTTTTATTAAACTTCAACAACCAGCCAGTTAACCACTCAATTCTTTTTGATTGGTCTAAATTTACGTAAATGTAATCAACCGTGTTAGCAATATTAATCAGCCACTGGTCTGTGTCTTCTGGTATCTCTTCTTGGAAAAGATATAAATTGATATCGCTTTTGAAGTCTTTAGCAATACCGTTGAATTGTTCTTTGTCTACATTACTTGGGTTGACAAGTAGTATGCTTGGATTATCATTTTGTAGTGTATCCGGAGCAGTGATCAGATTCATTTTTAATTCTTTTGTCATCTAAGTACTTATTAACGTCTTTTAAGGATGTCTTTGAAAAGTGACTGTTCGCTTTGTTCTGCGTTTTGAGTGTAAGGCTCTACGACTTCGGTGTACTGGTCTTTCGTACTTGCTTGTTGCCTTCCTTTTTCATGTAATTGATTCCGTCCGGAGTTTTTTTTTGATCTTCTATCTCTGCACTATAAAAGATTCTGTTTTTAGTGTCTGGAAGTTTTGTTGTTTCTTCTGGATTCTTTTCTGCTTCTTGGTTTGCTTTTTCAACCCAATCGTTCCATTTGTCTAAGTTGGTAACTTCTGGTGGTAATGGTTCTTCTTTGATTGGTTGTGCATTGTCTGCCTGTGCATACATTTCCGCAAATTCTTCATTGCGTTCTTCTATAGCACGTTGTTCTTGTTCTTCTTTGAACCCTTCCATTGCCATCTCGTGCAATGTTTGTTCTTTTGGTTCTTCAGGTTCAGGTTGGACTAAATCTATTTCTGGAGGCTCGTTGGCATCAATTACTTTAGCACGATCAAACTCATAGTTCTGTCTGTGTGCTTCGTCCCATTCTGCTTCGGTGTAACCTGGGGCTGGACTATTTGGATTGGACTTCGGTTCGGACTTTCCCGGCGAACCACCTCCGTTCCTATTCTCTCTTGCCCAGTTAAATGTGTACTGTGATGCAATTAGTAATAGTACTGCAAGTGGATCAAATACAAATATAATAACAATAATAACCCATCTTACTGCTTCTTCAAGTAAGTTGTTATCTGCATTCTCACCGTAAACAAATTCAGCAATGTATTTGATTGGTCCTACTTCTGCTTCAAGTTTACGATATTCTTTTTCGTACACAAACTTTTCTTCACGTACATCATCAATCTTAACTTGCTCTGCTTCAATAAAACCTTCAAGTTCATCTACACGACTGTCAATGTCTACTGTCTTAGTATTTGCTTGATTACGTAACGTTTGTATTCTATCATTGATTGCTTTAATACTATCTGCATACTTGGTGTCAACCTCTGCAAGTACTGTTATTAGATTTGTGTTAATCTTTCTAATTTCTTTTTGTGCTGAACTGGCAACACTTAATTCGTTTGCTTTTGCTTTTTCAACTGCTTCGTCATATTTTGTACCACCACCTAAGGATCCTTCAAATCTATCCTTGGCCGCTTTAATATCTGTAAACTTACGTAACTTGGCTTGTTCTAATCTATCGTTTTGTAGTTTGATTTGCTTGTCTGCATCTGCTCTGACGTTTTCTTTCTCTTTCTCAATCTGGGCATAAAGATCTTTAAGAGCGTCATTTTCTCTGTCAATAAGGTTATCAACTCGAACATCTTGTCCTTTCATTAAGCGGTCAAGTTCGTCCTGCCACCTTGTAATTTTGGCTGTTGCTCTGTTCTGCTTGTCATCAAGTGTTTCAATAAGAGCAACTTGTTCTTGCGACATGCTTGTTTGTTCAATGTGTGCTTTAGATAAGAATCCAAAGATACCCATGCTTGTAATAAACATAAGAACAAATACTGCTAAAGAAAGATAAGTTTTTAACCACCATGTGGCACGATCCCAATACCTATGTAACCACACCGCGGTAACTAATTTACCAACTTCTAATGATACACCCATTACAATAATGGGAATAACTGCGGCCGCGAAGATTGCGGCAAGTCCTGCTACGGAATAGTATATTGCAACTGCACTAATTACTAATGCAGTTAAAAAGGTAATGAATCCAAATATCATAGTTATCTCCTTAACGTAATATTTATCGTAGTTATAACCACAACATTTATGCTACTTTATCTAACAAACTTCCATTTGCTGGAGCCGTTCTTACAAGCAGTCTCTTTAAAACTACGAACCTTTTGTTTGTAGTTAATTTGCGATAGCAATACTCTACAGAAGCCACCACCCATTGGGTAAGTCATTACTACTCTAACTTTACCATGTGATGCATTTTCTTTGCCAACCCATTCAGTAGTATCGCCTTCTTGCAAATTATCTAATGCAAAGAATACGGCTTGTTCTTGTAGCAACTGATCCTCTGCAGGAAGTTTGTATGACTTCCATTTAGCAAAGTTTGATACTATACTAATGTAAGATGTATTAGGTGAATAACTTGTGTTAGCACTACTACCCACACTATCACTAATGTAAGTACGTGTAGGTGTACCACAGGCTGTTAAACTAATACATAAACTTAGGATTAATAATCTCCCAACCACCATGCTCTCCATTCACATCAAGTTTACGACATACAAAGCCACGCCTTTGCTCCTGTTTACCAGCAATGGTAACATAGTAATAGTGTGGTCTGCAAGAGTCTGCAACGCCTGTTTTCACAATCATGTTATTCTTTAGATTGGGTCTATCAGTACATTCGACTTTTGTTTCACTACTGACCTTGTCGTCTTTGTTAATAATAGTTTCGTCAGTGTAACAGTATTGCGGTTTGTTTGCTAAATTCTTGGGTGCCGAACTACAGGCCCCAAGCATGATTAGAAAACAGATTACGACTGCATATATAAACACGTTATACATAATTAACTCTGTGTTGCTTTTGCTTCGTTAATCAAAGATTCAAAGACTTCTTTAGTCATCTTGATCTTCATAAATGTGTGATATTGTCCACCATACATATATGTGTACTTCTCAGATTCAAGTTGACGTCTTACTGCTGTCTTATCAACAATGTGTTCAACGTATGTTCTTGTATTTTTGCTTTCGTTTTTAATATCTACAGATGTAGATGCTTTTATGTTACTGTGTATTCTTTCAGCAACACCTTTTAGTGCGAACGTTTTTGCCTGAGCAACTGCCGCCTGATCAAATGTGCTTACACCTTTACCACAAGAGTAAACATAATCAGTACCGAACCAGAATAAAAATCCTCCTTCTGATCCAATTTCTTGACACTTCGCATACCATTTAGGTTCTGCATAAGTATCTCTTTCAGCAACCTGAGTCATTGTACTACATGCACCCAACATGGATACAAGAGCAACTCCGATTACTGCATTTTTTAACACGCCTGCCATTTTAAAGCCTCCTTGTTTGCCTTTTCATTGTCCCTATAGTATATACAATATTTGAATAAAAGTCAACCATTACTTTACCAATTTATTTTTACTTAAAATATCTTTGATTTTCTTAACTTTTAGTTTAACAAGTGAAGTATACTTTGGGTTAGTACTCCATTCAGATAACATATCAATTTGTGTATCTAAATTTATTTTACCTGATTCAAATTGTTTAGCACGTTCAAATCTATATTCTTCGTATGCATGATACTCGTTTACATTACGAATCATATCTTGAACACTATCGCATTTGGTTTTGTATTTCTTTACACCAAACTCTGCGTCAGGTAGTTCTTTTGGTTTCATTTGTGGGGCTTCTGGATCCCATGTTCTGTAACCAAATAAGTTATTGCCTTCAAGAGCAAATCTACTCTTGCCATATCCTGTTTCAAGAACAGCCATTGCTATAATAATCATTTTAGGAACACGTTTTTCGTGCGGTATAGTCATATTCAAAAAGTCTACACAACGACTAACACTTATAATGAATTCGTAGTTGTTTGTATATTCAATACTTGGTTGTTGGAAACCAAATGCTTTCCACTCCTCATTGAATGCCGCCTTGGCTTTTGTTATAAGATTATTCTTTGTCCAATAGTTAGGATAAAATGTACCAGCACCGTAACTACCAATACCGATTCCAATCATAGCAATTAATATTATTATAGTAGTACGTATCTTATTCCAATGCTTCTTCATTAATTCCTACGCATTTGTGCATATTCAGTTGCGGCTTTTTGTCCTGTCTTATCATCGTCGTCTGCAAATACAGGAACAAGATTAGACTTGTGCATCATAGCAATACCTACAAGTTTACGTTCACCTGTGTACTGCATAGTTTCTTTCTTAACTGCTGGTGCGAAACTTTCTTTAGATGTTAGACTTGGAATGTTTTCTGTTTCTCGAACCATGGGCGGTGAATAATGCCAAGGGTCTCTGTTTGTAGGTTGTGTATCAGTTACCTTACGTTTGTACCTACCATGAATGTAATCGATATAATCATCAAGTGTCATTTGCATATGATGACAATGTATTTTTCGCATACGTTTGTTATGCTGACGCATTTCTACAGTCCACTTGTCGATTTGCTTTTGTGTAAATTTTGTTTTCTTTTTAGCCTTACGAGTGTTAAGTGTAGTAAGACCTCTTTCAAGATGCATTGTCATAATAGTTGCCTCAAAGTTAAATTGTATTATTAATGTAACATATTATTTGGTGTTTGTCAACGATTAATGAAGTAGAATTGGTTAAGACTAAAACGACCTTTACCAATTACTTTGGTTACTTCGTGTTGTTCAAAACTTGGAAATAGGATAGTTGTATTGTTATCCATATGTGGAGAGTAATCATACTCTGTGAACTTTAGTTCACCTCCGGTAAATTCTTTTGGTGTTTTCCAAAATGTAGTTACTGCACTAATTGTTGCATGGTCGGCATGATGTGCATATGAACTACCATCTGGATAATAATTGAGTTGTGTTAGATCATCGTTAGTCATATCCAAATACTTTAGGAATGGATTTTCTTTCAGATCATCTGTAATATTATAAATTAATCTGTTTGCTTGAAGTATATGACTTTTGGTTCTATCTTCTTGGTAAAAGTTATCCAAATTCAAACCAAGCATTCCACTACTACGTGGATCACCTGTTGTTGTTTTATCTGCAAGGATAGGACTTAATTCATTAAGTTCTTTCCAAATTAAACTTTCATCACGTGGCGAATAGTAATCATAGATTATCGTATGATTAAAAGGTGCGGTTAGATTTATTATTCTCATGTTATTATTATACTTTCTTTAGTTAATAAAGTCAACCTAAATTGGCAGGAGACCAAGGAATTGAACCCTGTCTTACTGGGTTGGAGCCAGTCGTGCTACCGTAACACTTGTCTCCTTAAAGTGCAACTTTTCTGTTGCCAGGTAAGTTGCCAACCCCGTAGCCTAACTAATTAGGCCGCAAGAGCAAAGTTTTCGTTTGCGTCTATGGTTTTGCTTGATTTACGGTCATCGCCTACCGGTAACTCCACGTTCTCTCTTACACCTGTCGATCCTAATTCGCCCCCATCATAAGCACACTATAATTGTGTGCCTAATGTGTTTATGGTGGAGGCGCCGGGTACTGCCCCCGGGTCCAGTTTGCAGTTGATTGGCTTCAACGTTACAATACTATTTAAACATCTTTAGTTGAAGATGTCAAGTTCTTTTTTTAATTTTATTGCTTTTTTGGGCTGTTTAATTGGCTCAAGCCAACTATCAGCAATGTAGGCTTGGGGACTTGGCCCAAGTAATGTTGAAATGTCTTCTGCTTCTATCCACCAATAGTGATCAGATATTAAACATTGACAAGGCATTCCTCTGAATTGGAATTGTTCACCCTTTTCAAACTGTCCTATATACTCTTTTACTTTTACTATCAGTCCAACATTTTGCGGTCGAATTGAAAAAGTGATGTGGGCTACATCGCCTTGAGTACACTTCATAGGATTTAGTCTTTCTTGAGATTGCCGGCTACTGTCTTACCTCTGAACTCTACTTCGTCGTATGTCAGTGCCATACCTTCAACGATTGAGTCCTCTACAATACCTGCTTTTTTGAATTCTGTAATATGGACAAAGATGTCCTTGGTTGCACCTTGCGGTGTAATAAAACCAAACCCTTTAACTGGGTTATACCATTTTAAATTTCCGTTGCTCATTATATTATTTAAGTACCCTCTAATTTATACTTATATTTAGTTATAGGAATCTATTTATCAAGGAAACAGTACAATTATGTTACTTATTGTACCGTTCCCTTGTATAATAATATAGAAATTATAGAGAGTTTTTCTTCTCTTGGATTTCTGCTCTACGTGACTTTGCAAGTTTACCCATGTTTCCTAAGGCTTTTCTTGCTCTTGCCGCCGCCGCCTTAACACTCTTTGTATCGAATGCTTCAGACTCTTTCATATAGTTTTCGTATTCAGCAATAATTTGCTCATGAATTGTTGACATATCTTTCTCCTGTAATGATTTTGTAAACAGTGCTCCAGAACTTTGCAGTTGGGATATCGTCCTTGAATATATCTTTGTTATATTCGTGTTCGATAACGATAGGCTTCAACCCAACTTGCTTACCAGCAATAGCGTTTTCTACCTTATCTTCCACCCACCAGGCCCCTGAACCTTCATACTTTGCAAGTGCTTCTTCTTTGCCAGCACCCGTAGGTAAAAAGGTAATGTCGGAAATTGTACCTTCACCAAACACATCTTGTAAGTTCATCTTACGAAGTGCTTGTGCAGGTCTATCCGTATGCAGTGATGTAATCGCCTTAAATTCATAGCCTTTTGCTTTAAGGGCAGTTATCACCTCTACACTATCTCTAAATGGTTCCAAGAAAGCAATCCAGGCACTACGATTGAAATATTCAACCATAAACTTACCTTGTTCTTCACTTATCTCTTTACCATGTCGTTCTTGCATCCATTCTGCAACTTTGTACTTTGTATTGTCTACTTCAACAATGCCTTCCAAAGCCATGAATTGTAAGAAACTATTTTTCCAGTCTAATACTACACCGTCAATATCAATTAAAATTAATTTATTACTCATGATAATGTTTGTATCCCTGTTGTTACTTCAATATACTTTTTTGATGTTGACTTCTCACACTCTGCAATTACCATAACACTTGTTTTTGGTAATGTAATATCTTTAAGTGGATCAGCAGTCATCATAAACGAGCCTAATACAACTCCCTTGGGTCCTTGCATCAATGTTAATGGCTTGTGTAGTTTAAAAGAAGTATCATTAATCGCTTCGATACGAGCAACTACTTCTTCTCCTGAAACAAGTTTAATTGATACAGTATCGCCTTTTTTATATGGTACTTCTAATAGCATTATTGTTGTGTTCCTTCTATTCCGTGTTCTTCAACATACGAAGCCAATGCTTCATATCCTCCTATATACTTACCGTTAAGGATAACTTGCGGCACCGATCTTGGCTGTGGCATACCATTTACTTCAAATTCTTCAAGTAATTGCTCACGTGTAATGTCAGTTCCGACTTCTCTTACTGTGTATTCAATTTTTAAATTGTCCAATAATGATTTTGCTTTGACGCAAGACGGACAAGATGGCTTTGAATAAACGACTGTTGGTTGTTTGCTCATTGTACTTCCTTTGTTTGTTTGATTATAAACTAAAACCTTTAAACGTATCTTTCTCTACGTCTTGTTTAATACCACCAATCAAGTAACTTTCAACTTCTGTTTCTTGTGGTGCAACTTGTAATCCTGCACTTGACAACCAATGTTGTGTCCAAGGTAACGGATTAGTATTAAGTGGGCGATCGTAAATTGTTTTAAGTCCAAGTGCTTTCAATCTCTTGTTAGCAATAAACTCTACATAAGCATGTAACAAGTTTTCATTCAATCCAATAATAGATCCATCTTTAAACAAGTAGTCTGCTCAACGTTTTTCTTCGTCAACACATTCACGCCACATCTGATAAATGTCTTCTTCGCACTCTTTTGCAATCTTAACAAAGTCCTTGTCGTCATCACCTTTCATCCAATGCTTTAGAATGTGTGTAGATAAATTTAGGTGTGTTGCTTCATCACGTGCAATTAATGAAATGATCTTTGCAGATCCTTCCATCATCTTTAGTTCGCCAAATGCAAATGTACAAGCGAATGAAACATAAAAACGTAAACCTTCTAAGATGTTTACAGTCATCATTGCTTTGTATAGTTGCTTCTTAACTTCGTATATAGTGTGCTTACCTTGATTAAAGTGTTCGTTAGCAATATTATAAAACTTGTCGTACTCTTTAGTAACACTTTCAGCACGTTCAATAATTCTTTCATCATCAAGTATAGTATCAAATACTTCACCTGGATCAGCATAAACATTTTTTACAATGTGTGTATATGAACGACTATGAATAGTTTCAAAGAAGTCCCATGCTACAATACAACTTTCTAATTCTGGAACGGAAACATATGGTAAGAAAGCAAGACATGGTCCTCTTCCTTGTACACTATCAAGTAGTGTTTGGTATTTTAAATTACTTGTAAAGATGTGCTTTTGCTCTGGTCTGAAGTTGGCATAGTCTGCTCTGTCTTTCTGTAGACTTACTTCTTCAGGACGCCAAAAGTATCCTAACATTGTTTGATTTAACTTATCAAACTCTGGGTAACGAAACGTATCGTACCTTTGTGTATTCTGATCCTCTCCAAAGAACATGTGTTGCTTTGTGAAATCTACCTTGTTCTTATTGAACACTGTTTTCTTTGTTGACATTTCTAATGCACCTCTCTCTATGTATCTGTATATGTTACTATCTTTTGCTTACGTTGTCAAGTACTAAATTGCACAACTGTCGCAATATTCCTCATACTCATCATCTGTACCATTAAATTCAGTACGTTCAATTTGTACAAGTGGAGTACTTATCTCAGATGCAGGTTCTTCTGCCTCATCAGCCCCCTTAAAGTCGTAAGTATTTTGATAATAACTCGTTTTCCAACCGTACTTATATGTATTTAATAAGTCCTTAAACATAATACTCATAGGAACTTCATTATTTTCAAAGTGTGTTGGATTGTATGACCAGTTACCACTAATTGCCTGATCAAAAAACTTCTGCATTACTGCTACTATATTAATATACCCTTCATTGCTTGGCATATCCCATAATAGAGTATAGTGATTCTTTAGTGTAGTATACTGTGGAACAATCTGCTTAAGAGGCCCTTTCTTGGACTTCTTAACGGACAAGTACCCTCTTGGTGGTTCAATTCCGTTGGTGGCGTTCGACACAATGGAACTGCTCTCCGATGGCATTTGTGCGGACAACGTTGAATGCCGTAAGCCGTGTTCTGCGATACGTGATTTAAGATTATCCCAATCATATTTTAACTTAATGTTACAAACTTCATCAAGATCCTTTTTGTATGTATCAATTGGTAAGATACCATCTGCATACTTGGTTCTATCAAAGTATTCACATTTACCTTTCTCTTCAGCAAGTTTATTAGATGCTGTTAACAAGTAGTATTGAAATGCTTCTGACAGTTCATGTACTTTTGTTAATGCCTTCTTGTCACTGTATTTAACTCCTTCGCGAGCCAAGTAATGTGCAAGTCCAATATAACCTACTCCTAATGAACGTCTTCTTTTAGTAGATATTTCAGCCGCCTTCACAGGATATCTTTGGTAATCAATAATTTCATCTAATGCTCTTACTGCCAACTCGCATAGTTCTTCTAAGTCGTCTAACTCTTTTAATAGTCCAACATTAATAGCACTTAGAATACACAATGCAATTTCACCTTCTTCATCATCGATGTGTGTAAGTGGTTTAGTTGGTAATGTAATCTCTTGACACAAGTTACTCATATACACTGTGTCTTTAAATGAACTGTGTGTATTAGCATGGTCAACGTTCATAAGATATATACGTCCTGTTTCAGCACGTTCTTTAAGCATTGATCCAAACAACTCCATTGCTGGAATAGTTTTCTTTTTAATGTTAGGATCTTTCTCTGCCGCCTTGTAAAGTCTTTCAAACTTATCTTGGTCTGCATAAAAGGCTTCGTATAATCCTTCTACTGCGTGTGGCGAGAAAAGACTTATGTCACCACCTGACAAAAATCGTTCATACATTAATTTATTAAGTTGAATTGAATAATCTAACTTACGTACTCTATTGTCCTCTGTACCTTTGTTATTCTTTAGTACAAGGATGTCTTCAATTTCATAATGCCATAATGGAAAGTGAACAGTTGCACTTCCGCCACGTACACCATTTTGTGTACAACAACGTACTGTGCTTTCAAATTTCTTTAGGAACGGAATTACTCCTGTGTGGGCAACTTCTCCGCCTCTGATTTTAGAGTTGATTGCTCTAACTCTACCACTGTTGATTCCGATACCCGCCCTTTGCGCCGTATAACGTCCAATAGCCATATCACTACTAAAAATGGAATTGAGAGAATCATCACTGTCAACCAAAACGCAAGAAGCAAACTGGCGGACAGGAGTTCTAACACCAGCCATGACTGGGGTCGGTATGTTGATTTTAAAAAGTGAGGTCGCGTCATAATATCTCCTTACATAATACATGCGTGATTCTGCTGGATAATTAGCAAATAGTGTCGCGGCAATCATCATGTACATGTGTTGCGGAGTTTCAAACAGTTGTCCTGAGCTTCTATCCTGGCACAGGTACTTGTCAACAATTTGTCTTAGGCCTGCGTATGTAAAGTTCTCATCACGGTTGCGTTTTATGTATTTGTCTAATGTTAAAATTTCTTCTGGTGTGTATTGATTTAAGATGTCAGGATCATATACACCACGGTCGATGTTTTTTTGGATCATTGACATAAGAGGAGCATTATCAAATTCGCCATAAACATCTTTATATGTTGCGTACAATAATAAACGTGATGCAACAAATTGGTAGTTAGGATTTTCTAACGTAATCAAATCATTTGCTGACTTGATCATAATCTCTTGAATTTCACTTGACGTCATGCCATCGTAAAATTGTATGTGTGAGCTCATTTCTACTTGACTCGAACTAACTCCTGTCAGTCCTTCACAAGCAAACTCAACCACTTTGTGGATCTTGTTTACATCTAATGGCTCTGTGGTGCCATCACGTTTCATTATGTTGATATTTGACATTGACTTCCTCTTCTTTCTTCTTGCGTTAACAAAAAAATATTTAGTGAAGTGCTGGCAACTTGTATACCTTTTGTGGTACCCAACTTCCTGGCGCTTCGTTATGTGATATTATGCGTTTGCCCATAGGTTGTATGAATGTCTGTCCCATGGATAAAAGCATAAAGGTTTCCTGTTTTTCTACTTCCGTAATAATATGTATCTCAAAACGGTTCTTTGAAAACCGTTCAGTTAATTGTAAAGTATAACATATTCCTAATAAAATGCAAGTGTCTGTATAGCCATTTTCTTGGATAAGTTCCCAAGGACCACGCCACGTGCTTTGATCCCACATGTTTATACTTTTGTTGTGTACGATAGGTGCGTTTGAGTAATATTCAACTACCTCACGCAATGGATCTATAGATGTCTCGAGGGTGTCTCGAAGTGCCTTCCACTTGATTAATCGATTCTCATATACTTCTGAAAACATGCTAACTCTATTTAATTTTTAATTGATACTTTATATGTAAAGTCGGCATTCTCACTCACTACTGTATTCTTCATTCTTATTGCTAATGTGTCGTTAACAGTATCGCTGTTCATATCAAATAGTTGTGCTTTTAATTCTAATGTAGTTGCAAAACCTGCATCTCCATTATAATCATATGTGTCACTGTATGTTACAGAGTCATTAGTTTTGTTAACAATAACTTCTAACATACCTTGGCGCATTGCATCTACTTGATTACTTTTATACTGATAGTCAATAACGTATGTGCGAGTGTAATCACCTGGGAGTCTAAAAATAGTTTCAAAAGCATTTTGTTGTACTGTTGATATCTTGTTACTAAAACTGTATCCTGTGTGGATAGGTCCTTGTATCTCTGATATGTAAGGAGTAGTTTGGAAAGCAGTATCTAACATAAGATCGTTTGTTCTACTAAACCAATCTCCACAACTCTTGTTACCATCTTGTACACTGTTAATAATAGTGTAGGCAACTGCTGTACTTGTACCGCCGTTGTTACCTACGTTTGTAAATTTGTTATTTGAACTTGTATTGTATTTTCCTACTTGAAATATAATTGCATTCCTGTCAATGTTATTAAATGTAGAACTTTCAAACAAGTTCTTCTGTGGGCCTGTTGACTGTCCTTGAGAACCAACAACTGTGTTTTCTCCAAACCATACACCATA